>Ga0315291_10000392_pt1 | contig 57470 bp, 138 predicted proteins | sample YL17G12_20_MG_FD_203070 | JGI IMG/M metagenome (GOLD analysis project Ga0315291, IMG submission 203070) | Sediment microbial communities from Yellowstone Lake, YNP, Wyoming, USA - YL17G12_20 | ecosystem: Environmental > Aquatic > Freshwater > Lake > Sediment | place: USA: Wyoming | collected... | reverse complement strand
ATGAAAAAAGGCTGGTTTTTGGAGAGTTTTAGGCATTCTTTAGCAGCTAGGGGAGTGAAAACCAGAGTTAATTTCAAATATGCCAGATCATTTCCTACTTTTGGTTCTAGAGCATATCTTGATTTGATGAAGCAAGATGATCCTCAGCTTTATATTATTGCTAAACAGAAGATTAAGGCGCGTGGGGAAAAGAGGAAGGCAGCTCATGATGTTAGGAAGAGGTTGATTGCTGATATTGGTTTAGAAGAAGTGAAGAAAAGGGAAGAAGATAGTCGCAGGGAGAAATTGTTAAGAGCTCTTCAGCGTGAATTTCCAGGAATAATGATTACTCCAGTTGGTGTAGAAATGGGGGATGTTGAGCCGAGCGAAAGGCAGAAAGAAGTTAAGAAAGAGCTTGAGAAAGAGGAACAGGAGAAAAAAGAAGGTTATGAGGAAGAAGAATTTGAGGAGTTAGGTAATTTTTCATCAAAAAGAAAAAGTTTCTCCCTTACAGAGGAACAGCTTGACAAATTGTCAGAGCTTGAAGAGCAGATTGGTGCTGAATTAGGTAAGCCAAACACTGATTTTAGCAAGATAAGGCTACTAAGGGCTGAAATGAAAGAGGTTACGAAATGAAAGGTTGGTATTTTGAGAGATGGAGGCATTCTTTAGCAGCTAGAGGGATAAGAACTAGTTTAAAGACAAAGTCTTTGAATTTAAATGGTCCGATTGTTGCTAAGACTCATGGAATCCCAATCACAATTAAAGATCCCCCAAATTCGAGGCAGGTTTACCCGGTTACGCCAATTGACGTAAAGAAGACATTTGATGCAATACCAAAGCACGAGCTTGTTGGAATTTCTGAGATAAACTTTAGGCATCCGGGTATCCCTGCCACTAAGCAAGATAAGGCTTGGGCGCAATATGTGCGTTCAGACAAAAGAATTAATGTGTTTACACAGAAGTTCGATGGCGAAGAGCTGCTTGATGTAGATAGAGGGCTTGAAGCACCAGAAGAGGCCAGAAAGTATATGCTTAATTATGTGTTGCCGCATGAGGCTGCACATCACACAATCCAGTATGTTTGGGGTTTTAATAATGATCCTATGATTAAGGAAGAGGCAAGGGCAGATGCCAAGACATTTGGTTATTATCCTTTGGATAAGAAGGTTGAAAAGGCATTTATGGAGAAAAGGAAAGAGGATTTTGGCCCAAAAGGGTCTATATAGGTGATTCACATGAAAGGATGGCATAATGAAGGGTACAGGCATTCTTTAGCAGCTAAAGGTATAAGGACCTCTATGAAAAGTAAGTTTAATTTTCAGAGATTTGAGTTTGATAAGGATGAGCACGATAGAGTTACTGAAATGCTTGAAAAGGATGAATTAATGAGGCAAAAAAGAAAAAAGGCTAACAGGATGACTCCATATTATGTTGAGCGTTATATGATTGATCCTAAGACTGGGAAGTGGAGAGGAAAAACCAGTGATGCTTTCTTATCGAGGGAAGAAGCTGAAGCTAGATTGGCTGAAGTTAAAGCAGGTCCGAGAGTAGATCCTTTTATTTCTGAGGATGCTCAACCACCAGAATCTGAGATTAATTTTAGGGTTATGATGGGTGAAAATATCGTAGATGTTCTTAGGGATATAAATGATAGGGGTCCCAGAGGTAAATTCATGGATTGGGGAAGAAATTCAGCTAGAGAGGCTAGGGTCAGAAGGTTGCGCCAGATAAGGGAAGATGAGGGGAGAGCCGAGGCTGTTGTTGATGAGGCTGAAAGAGCCGGTATTGAATCAGCTATGCAATTTGAGGAGTGAGAATCATGAAAGGCTGGTATAGGGAAAGGTACAGGCATGCATTGGCAGCAAAAGGTATTAAGACTAATCTACAGGCGAAGTCTTCCTTTTTCAGGATGTCAGAGCAGATTTACAGTGAGAATCTTCCAGAAGGGCAGATTTACATGTCTCCCACTTGGTCGCCTGCAAGGGCTCAGGGTTGGCCTCAAGCTACGCATCCTTTTGCAGTTGGAGCAACATTGCCAGATAATGAATTGGAGCTAAAAAAGCTCATTTATGCCTACTGGAATGAGAGTTTGAAGGAAGGTGGTGGGGATTTTGATTACCAGGGTGCTTTTAAGAAAATGGCTCCTTTTTTGAAGAAAAAGCTGGCTGAACATGGTGTTTTGACTGAATCTGACTTTATTGAGGCTGAAATGGACTATATTCGTAGGAAAAGGTATAATGAGTTGCATCCTGATGAGCCGGTTCCCTTGACGCCTCTTGGCGGAGGTATTCCTAGGTATTTTGGTGATGATCGTAGTGCATATCAAAGCTATGGTGAGCGAAAGCGTCTTATTCAGAGCGCCACAGATCTTCCAGCCTATATGCCTGATGAATTACCGGGAAAGCCGGGTATTTGGGCCGATGATTTCAGGGTTGTGAGGAGAAAGTATCTTGGAACGGTTGGGTCTCGTGGTGTTGCCAGGCTCTTGGCAGAGGGAACTATGGCTGGGGAAGTGAACACTGAGCTGAAGCCGCAGGATTATCTTAGTCATCATGAAGCAGAAAGTGCTTTGGCCGGTCAGTATGAAGAAGATCTTAAAAACAGGCCTTTGCAGCAGGATGAGTTGAATTATCTTTGGAATGAGATCTATGGTACGAACAGGGAAGCTCATATACATATGTCTACTTTTAAGGAAGATTTGCTTCCAATCTATAATGAAATTCAGCAGGCGGAGAAGGTTGGTTATAAAGATAAGCTGAAGAATATGGAGCTTTTTGACAGTTTGATTCATGCGCAGCACGTTACTGGCTCTCTGTTGCCCGTTGACATAAACCAGATGAGAGATGAGTATAATAGGTCTCGTGCAGCAAATGTACGGATCGCCAAGCGAATTGACCGGTATGCTGGGAAGAAGCCAGATAAATTGCTGTTTGGTGACTATGATAAAGCAGTTGCTGCTGGTAAGGAACCAGAAATTGATAAAAAGCAGCTTCAGATGGGTATTAAGGTTGAAATGGAGCATACGCCTAAGCGTTGGCTGGCTGAAAAGATTGCCAAGGATCATCTTAGTGAAGGGGATCCGCTATATTATACTCATTTGAAAGAAATGGAAGAAAAATATGGGTGCTGAATAATGAATCTTTGTAAATGTGGTTGTGGGAGTGAAGTTAATTTGAATTATAAAAAGGGACATGGAAGAAGAGGAAAATTTAATTCCGAGACTCATAATTTGGCGATTTCTAGATTGAAGAGAATGGAAGAGGGTAGATGCAGATGAAAGGATGGCATTTTGAGCGATATAGGCATGCATTGGCTGCAAAAGGCATTAAGACTAGTTTTAAGTCTAGTTTTCTGAAGAAACAGGATGATTTTGGCTTTACAAGATACGATCCGATAAGGAAAGACAAGGTTGTTGTTGTGGATCTTGACAATACGCTTGTTGATGTGGTAGATTACAATAGTTTTAAGGAAGAATTCAATTTTCTTGATCAGGTAGGCCCAGGTTCATACAGGAAATTGATGTTGGATTATGGTGATGATCCTGACTTTACAGAGCGTATGATTAGGGCGCATGCAGAATATGTTGCTGGTCATGTTCCAGAATTGACTGGTGCTCAGGGTGCCAAGTATCTTATATTTCAGAGGCCTGGGATGAATGATAAGCTTAAGGAGTTGGCAAAGAAATATAGGTTGGTTCTTTATACTGCTTCAGAGCCAGCTTATGCGATAGAAGTTCTGGATAAGATTGGTGCTCGCGATCTGTTTGAAGATGTTTACGCCAGGCCATTTTTGGATCGGGCTCATGCACATGATGAATTTATTTCAGATACAGAAGGCAATAAGCCTTTGACTCCTATTGCAGATAGGCTTGGAGTTTCAAGAAGCGATGTAGTTTTATTGGATGATAGGCCTGATTTTGTTGGGCCCGAAACACTATATAGGTGGGTGAGGGCTCCAGCATTCTTGCCGGATCAGCTCCAGATGGATGTTTTCTTCGGTAACATAGATAGAAAGATGAGGGAAGTTGACGCTACTCCTTCAAAGGGGCCTCCAGAATTCTGGGCAAAGCCTCCGAGGATTTCTACTCCTGAAGTGCGAATGGAGCGAATAGAGCAGGCATTGCCAAGGATAAAATATGGTTCTGAGCCTGTGGAGAAAGAAAGATTAGTGTCTGAAGTTGCAAAGCCATTGCCTTTTTTCAAGAACCCGGATGGTTCATATGATGAATATTCAGATAATGATTATGATTATGTGGCTAAATTAAAAAAATAAATGGAGGAATGAAAATGAAAATAAATAAAATGTGGTTAGTTTTAGTGGCCGCTATGGTTTTAGTATTGTCGGCGGTGAGTGTTAGTGCAGCAGTGACAGAATGTGTCGATGCAAGCGGCAATCCGCAGGCAGGACCGGGCGCATACCCTATGTATAATGACACGGGGGTAGTCACAAATGTGACGGCCGGAAATGTGTGTGTCGACGCGACAAGCTACAACATAGATCCGAATGCCACTTATAATTGTGGAAATACAAGTGTGATGATAGACAACGCTTGCACATACACCACATATTATACTGGATTCCTTGGAGACGGGACAGTCGCTTGCACTAATGCAGGATGGGTTGCCGGGACTACATATACGCTTGGAGAAGGTTATATTGTAAATACAACAATCAATGCTTCTTGGGCAACTAGAGGAACCTATATAGTTGCTACTGGAGAAGTGGCTACGTATGATGCTTGTTCAAATGCATACACCAGACAAGGTCCAGATGGATACTGTGACGGCGGCGGAGTATTGGATACGAATGATGCACTTCTGAATGTTTCTGCTGGTAATGTCTGTATTGCTGGAGCTGACACTCAGCCAACTGCTGGTGTGAACTGTGATGAATATGGTGCATTTGTAGATGGTGCCTGTAAATACTCGGGTTATTACGCTGGATATACTGGTGATGGAGCAGCAACTTGTGTTATTACAGATTGGGTATTTTCAGTCAACTATACCCTGGCTATGGACACAATAATAAATACTACAATAAATGCTCCAATAGGCCCAGGTTATGTGATTGCGACTGGAGAGGCTGCGACATATAATGCTTGTTTGAATGCATACACCAGGCAAGGACCAGATGGTTACTGTGATGGTGCTGGTGCTTTAGATACAAATGACGCGACTTTGCACGTTACTGCAGGTAAAGTTTGTCTTGCCGGGGTAAACACAGCTCCGAATGCCACTTTAAAGTGCGGTACGTGGTATAATTGCGTTCTTGATGCAAGCTCTGCTCCAACATATTATGTAGGTTATGCAGGTTCAGGAACTTCATGTGATGATACTTCTTGGGTAGCATCCGGCAGCACAGTTTCATTTGGTTTGCAGAGGATTTTGGTTAATGCGCATGCTGCGGTTTGTAATCTTGGAGGTTATAGTGGCAATAATTATGTGAAGTCAGATTTTAAGCCAATTGTTCTTGATATGATGGGTACTGCCGGAGCTTCATTTGTAGAGAACGCAGAATTAGTGGTTATTGCAATTGTTTTATTGTTTGCAGCTGGAATCTTTGCGAAGTGGAAAGGATATTTTTGAATGAATAGGTGATTTACTGTGAAAGGACAAGTACGAAGTCTTGGACTTCATCCAGGATGGTACAATGAGCCGTACAGGCATAGCTTGGCGGCGAAAGGAGTGAGCACTTCATTTAGTAGTAAGAAATCTAAAATAATAAGTGAGTTATATGGTGTTCCTCCCCATTCTGAGATTGATTCTATGAAGCGTAAGACCAGTGACGATTTTCATGATATCAATCTTGAAGTTGCAGAATTAGATGGGTTGCCTGAGCACGAAGAGGCCGATGTTCTTGTTCCATTAACGAAGAAATCAATTGATAATTTTGAGGAGATTGAGTTATTAATTGATGCTATGAGAAGGCGGCACAAGGCTAAGGAAATATTTAATGATGAATTCGCTGGAGAAAGGATGAATTTTGTTTCAAAAGACGAGTTCATCGATAGGTTCACTTTCTACAACAGGGATTTGGGTTTTAATTCAGATGAGACTAAGATGGCTCTTATGTCTGAGTTTAACTTGAGTCCAGGTGAGGTTGAAGATGAGCTTCAGGATCTCGGTCCAATGAGATACGCATATAAGAGAAAAAGCATGGCTACAAAGATGGATAGTGAACTTGCGCACGCCACTGGTGATTATGATTTTATAGGTGGTAAGGGAGATGATCCAATTGACTTTATCAGTGGTAATTTGAAGTCTACTGAGGATCATAGCCTAGATAAGTGGTGGAGTTCAGTTAAATATACTTTGCTTCATCCATTTAAGGATGCAGATGGTGAATGGGTTGAATACAATATGCTTGCAGGCCATCCAATTCATCTTTCTGATGATAAGATGGAGCGCGCTGAGCAGCGTGGAGCAGCTATATTTGCCAGAGTTGCTTCCCAGGCCAACATTGAGCCATTGATTGAGCGCGGTAAGAACCGTTCGTTTAGGCAGGTCGCTCTTGATTTGGCCTTCGGTAGGCGCACTGGTGATGAAAAAGATGATGAGGAATTGATTAAGAGGTATGAAGAATGAAAGTACAACGACGAAGTCTTGGACTTCATCAAGGCTGGAGATATGAGGGATATAGGCATTCTCTTGCAGCTAAGGGTATAAAGACAAAGTTATGTTTGGCTTCATCAAGAACTTCATTTGGTACTATGCTTCCGATTAAAAAAAATCCTCTTGATTTAGAGAAGAAATATTTTAAGGATTTTGAGATTGGTATTGAGTCTAGATTGGAGCCTGAAGTTATCGGGGAGTCTGAATTTTTGGAGCCGGATGTTCTTGTTAAAGATAAGAGAGCAATTGTTTATGCTGCTAAAAAGGATGTTCCAGGTCAAAATCCCGGGGTAACTGCTAATTATTACAGGTATAGGCAGGAAGACCCTAAAAAATATGATCAATTTCGTGTAAAAGTCCTGCCTTCAGGTAAGAAACTTGTGTTCGGCAGGAAGAAAACTAAGAGTAAACATAAATTAGGTAAGTGGGAAGTCCAGAGTATTCTGGTTCCTAGAGTGGAGGTAGCACAAAATGAGTAAAACACTACGATTTTATGACGTTAAGTCAAGGAAGGGATTCACAACGACTAAGTATGCGCCCAGGATGAAGGGTAGTAGGCATTTCGTGGTAGCAACTGCTCCGTCAGGTGTAGCAGCTTGGAGAATCGCACCAAAAAAGTAAAGCCAATCCTAGAAGAATGGATTGAAATGATTGAGAAGGACGTCAAGAAGGCAATCAAGGAAGTAAAATATTTTATTGAAAATCCCAAGAACGTGAAAAAATGACTAAAGGTTGGTTTAATCAATCGCATAGGCATAGCTTAGCAGCCAGAGGCATAAGGACGTCTTATGCTAGTAAAAGAGATAATTTTGTTGTTTACACATTAAAGTTAGCAGATGGTAAATATTATGTTGGCTGGGCTAAAGACAAAGAATCAGCTGAGCGTAGGCTGGCTGAGCACTTTTCATTGCAGGGTGGTTCTGATTGGACTGCTTTGCATCCAGCTGAGGAGCTTGTTGAAGTTAAGCAGGGTGGCTGGCCGATGGAGCGTGAAACTACTCTTGATCTGATGAGGGAGAAGGGTATTGAGAATGTTCGTGGTTCTGTTTGGTCAAGGCCAGAATTAAGGCAGAAGCCATTTCCTTTACATTTAGAGGGAGGAAACGTTCCTAATGTTGGGGAGCTTCTGGAAAAAGAAGAAAAACTTAAACAAAAATCCGATGAGCTTCTCGACAGGAGTTTAAGGTCGCATCGTTTTGAGTATGATCCTGAAAAAGATGTTGAAGTTGAGATATTGAGGCCAGGATTTACTGAGGAAAAGTCAGATTCTTTGTTTAAACAGGCAGCTTTGGCTAGCTTCGATTTCTGGGAGCATAAAAAAGGAGTAGATGAACTAAGGGAAAAATTCTCTCCGGCCGAAATGAATGTTATGACTTTATCTAACGAAGGTTTGTCAAATGAGGAAATAGGTCGTGCAGTTGAGATGCCTGCTGGTTCAGTAAGTTCTTTAAAGACAAGTATTTCGAGGAAATTAGAATGAAAGGCTGGAGATATGAAGGGTATAGGCACAGTCTTGCAGCTAGAGGAATCTCTACTAAACGAGCTAAATATAAGGTGCCTCCGGCCTGGAAAAATGTCAAATTTCATTCAGATAAGGAATATGTGGTGACTGGAAAGGATAAGAAAGGCAGAACTCAGTATATTTATCCTGAGAAATTCAGGGAAAAGGCTGATGAAGCTAAATTTGAGCGTGTGGAGGAGTTGGAAAAGCAGATGCCTTCAATAATGGCTGAAGTTAAGCAGGATGTTAGGGCTGGTGTGCCTGAAGCTGAAGCGGTTTACACAATCTATAAGACTGGTTTTAGGCCAGGTACAGAGAAAGATACTAAGGCCGATACTCAGTCATATGGTGTTTCTACTCTGAAGCCAAAGCACGTTAAGGTAAAGGGAGATTTGGTGCAGTTTAAGTTCATTGGAAAGAAAGGAGTGCCTGTTGAGAAATCTGTTAAGGATAAGGTGTTGGCTGGTATCATGAAAAAAAGGAAAACTAATGATGGCCAGTTGTTTTCAGAGTCAGATCATCAGATGCGCAATTATTTTAATGAAGTTACAGATGGAGAGTATAAGCTGAAGGATTTGAGGACTTTGCGAGCGCATAAGCTCGCGAAAGGCCTTGATGGTGACAAAAAAGAGATTGCTCAGGCGGTTTCAAAGGATCTTGGAAATACTCCTGCAGTGGCAATTAAATCATATGTAGATCCGGCGTTAATTGGAAATGAAGGGTGATTTGGTATGAAAGGATGGAAATATGAAGGACATAGGCACAGTTTAGCAGCAAGGGGAATAAGGACTAGTTTCAGTAAGAAGCTACCTGAAAGAATTGTTATTCAATATGGTGAGAGCATTATGCCAAAAGGAGAGGTTATTGTTTTCGATAGAAAGGTTGGAAAAGCCATTGGTAATGCTAATGAGATGAAGTTAAATAAGGCTTTGGAGGCTGTTAAGAATGGCTCTGAAGTTAGTGATGTTGAAAAAAAATTTAGGTTTACATCAGTTGAAAAGGATGTTTTTGAGAGAGCTTTAGCTGGGGAGAAGCAATTTTCTCCTTTTGATACATGAATTCGGTGGATGAAACATGAGTAAAGGCTGGTATAATCAATCATATAGGCACAGTTTAGCAGCTAGAGGTATCAAGACAAATATGATGGGTAGGCATAAAGACTATCATCCTAGTGCTACTTCTCCTCATTTTGTTGAGGATAAAACGACATTAGAGGGAATTTATGCATTTTTAGATAAACCAGGTAATGAATTGCTTTCTGACGAAGTTCTTGCTGAGGAGCTTCATGATAAATTTCATGGCCTTACAGGAGGTAGGGCAGAGGCACTTGTTGAGCGTCATAGAAAAAGTAATTTTGCAGTTGTTGGTTTTTCTCCAGAGATAAAAGAGAGAATTTTAAGGGTTCTCGCTCAGAATCCTCAGCTTAAATCTAAGGTTGAGGCTACGACTAAAGATATTGTTTCTGGGACTTCATTTAGTGAAACTGGTAGGGCTTCTAATGTTAATACCTATGGTCAAGTTTGGTGGATTACTCCTGAGAAGAGGGCTAGATGGGAGGCTGCGCTTATAGAGTCCGAGCGTTTGAGGAAAAGTGGTGCCAGTCCGAGTGAAGTTCCTGCTGAATTAAAAGAGACGATTAGTCAAATTCCAGGTTATTTTTATGAGGATAAGCTTAGGTTTATGAAGCATCCTGAGCGTAGTCAGATGTGGACAATTTATTTGACTAATGCATTGGAAACTGGGCGAATTAAGGACCCTTATTATAAGGAACTTATTTTGAAATATGGCCCTGAACGTGGAATGGACGAATATATTAAGGGTCTTCTGGAGCATGAAGTTACTCATGAGGCACATGGGGAAAAAATACCTGATTTCTTGGATAAGATGCATCATGAGCGTGATTTTCTTTGGGAATATCTTGGTAAACAGAAGATTCCAGTTTCTGCATTCAAGGAAGCTGGTGTGAGAAGGCCTTATTTTGAAGAGGTTATGTATTTTTCAGAGCCGACAGAGCAGCTTTCCCGTAAGTATGAGGAAAAGTTGGTTCCTGGTCTCAGGCGTCAGAAGGTGTTCGATATTATAGCTCAGGTTTCGCCAGAAGTTATTGCTCGTAGAAAGGGATGGGAGGATTTGCTTAAGGCATCTCCAAATCCTAGATTACGCGCTTTGCCGAGAAAATGGGTTGTTGGGGAAGGTGAAGAGGAGTATTTTAGCGAAGTATCTCCTGAAGAGGCTTCAGTAAACCTATCTTATCTGGAATAACAAAGTATATAAATATCATGCGCTCAGTAAATCATAATAGCAAAGAGTAACTCAACCTCATTGCTTTCCAGGCAGTCTTAGCCGCTGCCTGGTTTCATGATCATTCAATCAACCTCTGGGGTTCGGTGGTGATTGCCATCGAACCCTGTTTTAAATTATTTATGGGGAGGGGACGGGGAGTATGGCTACAATTAAGGAACTTGCGGATTCTGGCCAGTTTATAGGTAGTCGATTTCACAAGCACGCAGATTTCGTTACGGGTAAGCAATTTACAGTTGATGAGACAGCCTACGGGCCGACTGTTAATACTTCTATTGATTGCTACGTTACCGGTATTTATATGGGCCCAAAAGGTCAGTCAATCAGCATTAAGCAGCGTTATACTGTCTTTGTTTCTTATACTAAAAACACTCAGCTTTCTGCTATGAATAAGATAAGGGCTCAGATTATTCAGGATTTTGAGATGAATTTTCCTCAATTTAAGGTTTCGGATATATTTATTCCAGAAACTTCATTGCCAATTCCTCCTTCGCCTTCAGATGTTGGGGATGACATGGATACATTTTATCGTGGTTCAGAGTTGTTCAAGCGTATTTCAAGCGTTGATGTTGGCCAATTCAGGGTTGAGACAGAAAAGGCAATTTTTAATTCAAGGGTCAAGCAGATTAAGAAGAAGTATGGTTTAATATGAACTTTGACGAGATTTCAGAAAAGCTTAAAAAGATGTCAGACGAACAGGTGTTGTCAGAGCTAGAGACTGTTATTGTAAACAGCGATTATGATCCAATTAAAGTAGGTATTAAGGCATTGGAGTTTTGTTATAGGCACGAGATGTGTGGATTGTTCGGTATTAGATATGGTGAGATAACGAGGAAAGATTTTGATAGGGCTAGGCTTGCTAGTTATTTATGGATAAAAAAAAAGTGATTGGGCGGATCGAGCATTTGTTGTTTAATTTATGTGGTTTAACTCAGAAGGAATCTGAGACGGTCATTTGGGAAATGAGCAGAAGATTGAAAGACAGAAGGGAAAATCACAAGATTTATTGTGAGAAATTTGATGCTTATTATGATGAGCGAGATGGTAGCTGGATGGAGCGAAGATGTAGTTCAAAGGACTGTGAATTTTGTTCAAAGCGTCCAGTGGAGCATAAGCCGCATAAATGGTTATTCATAGATGGAGTTAAAAAATATTGTGGGGGTACAAGCAAATGAGCATATTGCTGATAGTTGTGGCAATTATCGTCATTGTCGCTTATTTTTTGATAAGCGCTTGGATGAAAAAGAAAGGTAAGTAAAAGGCAACATAGTTGTTGTCTTCTGGAGGTTTTCAGTTGGGCAAGCTGTGGAATCGACTTTGGTATTTTATAATATAAATAATAAGATTTATATATAAGTTAGTTCTACATACATACTATGATTAGAATTTGTCAGAATTGTAAGTATCGTTGGGATTATAAAGGTAAATCGAAGTGGTATGCCTCTTGTCCAAGATGTAAATCTTCAGTTAAAGTCAGGGCATAGTTATATTCATATGGGGATGTGGTTTGGTATGGCCCGGTGTGGAACGGTACGATACGGCGTGGTGTGGTGCGGTAAGGTCTGGTATGTCGTGGTTTGGTTAGGTTCGGTTAGGTTAGGTCGGGTGTGGTATGGATATTTTCAGATTATGTAGTATATTTTGGAGTAGGCTTAAAGGTATTTGGAATTATTTTGGCAGAAAAGATCAGAGATTACAGGAATTTGCTATCGGGATGAGTAGTGAAGTTGATTTTAAGCAAGATTTGCATATTCTTATTTTGGATTATGACGAGGTTTCTTTGGAGAAAGTAGAAGAATCAGTTAGGGAGCTTCAGTCTTTTTGGAATTTATCAGACGCATTTATTTATAAGACTAGGCGCGGATATCATTGTTATTTCTATTACGATATAATGCCATATTCTCGTGTTGTAATGATTTTGAATTATGCTAAGTTTGTTGACGATCAGTTTAGATATATTAGTAAATTTTATAATAGAAAAACAATTAGAGTTTGTGGAAAATATAAGGAGCGAGACATTTTCTTTGAGAAGAAGCTAAGTGGCTTAAGAAAACCGTCAGTTTTGGACGCTGAGCTTGGTGATATGAAGCGCAAGGAGCGTGAGATTTTGTCAGGCCATAGAACTATGTTCAAGAAGGAGTTGCTTAAAGAATGAATAAAGATCTTGAAGCTTGGCTAACATTCCTGGCAATACTTGTTCTAATCATGCTTGTATTCTATTTTGCATTAAAGACCGGTTTTGGAAATGCAGATAAGTTCAATGATTTGATAGTTATGCTTGGCGGAAAGGGAATATGAGTTGGTGGCTTAATAGAAGATATCGAATTGCCTTTTTCTTCGGTAAAAAGGAGCATTTTTTCTCTAGGCTTCTGTTTGTATGCCTATTGATTACCCTGGGAATTGCTTATTTTGGGGTCCTTAACCTGATAAGGATAATGCTTATAGTGGATATTTGCATATGGTTGCTTTACTGGTTCTGTCATCGCATGGAAAAATGGGCCTATCCGAATTCAGTTAGGCATTAATGGAGGTAATTAAAATGAAGGAAGTTGATAAGGCTTGGTTAGCAGCGGCAGTTGATGGAGAGGGTTGTATCGGTGTTTATAAAAATGGTCGTGGAGGAACATATTTTCATTTCGAGATCGTTAATACAAATTATGCTTTTTTAAAGAAGTGTTTAGATATTTGTGAATCTGGTAAAATAACAGTTAAATCAGAGAAGAACGGGAATTGTAATAGGTGTTTTATTTTTAAGATATGTAAGAAGGAATCGGCAATTAAAGTTTTGGAAGAGATTTTGCCTTATTTGATTATCAAAAGAACTAGAGCAAAACATACACTTTCTTGGTTAGAAAAATATATGTATAGAACTAAAGGATATAGGGGAAATTCTGAGTGGCATAGTAAAATTGCTCTAATGGCGACACCAGAATCAAATGCCAGAAAAGGGAATAGAGGTAATTCTGAAGCTCATAGAAAGGCCGCACTATGTGTAAAAAATAATCATTTGAAAGGAAATAGAGGTAATTTCGAAAAACATAAATTGGCTGCTTTAGCGAGATGGCATAAGAATTCTTAAGTGATATCGATTACCTATGCGTATGCAAAAGCGTTAGCGAATGACCGTCTTACCTATACGTTAACATACGTGCTATCCCATATGGCCCTTCCTGACGCTTACCTTCCAGCTTACCTATACGGCTAATGCTTATCCTTTCCTTTATCATTTCTGCCCTTTGCCGAATAGAACAAACCGAAACATTTATATACTTAGTTTATCGCACTTGAGGTATGGGCTAACCCAAGCCAAGCAGGTTTGGGTATAAACTCTTTTAACCCAAGCCCAGCCTTTAGGCAATATATAATAAGGGCTTTGGGTTTTTATGTTTAAGGCATTTGCCGATATGTATAATAGCAACGAGGGGATAAAATGATTTGCTTAATACGAGAGAACATTAGTATTGGTGAGTTTAAATTTTTTAGGCAAAGCATAGAAGCCTTAAAGTGTTTTGGTAAGGTAGGCGACTTTATAGTAGGCGACTTTGAGATAGCAACCAAAACAGAAAAGGGTATTGAATTTAAACCCAAGTTTCAAAGGGCGAGGGATAGCCGAGTAGAAGCTTTGAAGTTAGGGCATAAAATAGTGATGTCAAGTTTAGCTTAAACGAGGTTGATACCTATGGAAGCATTTAATATATTTATAGGGCTAAAAGATAGTGCTATGAGTAAGGCACTTGATAGGGATTTCGTATTTAAAACTACTTGCGAGAAGCTTAATTCAATAGGGATTATTGGGTTTAATGTTTCCGATATTCAGGGGTTTTGGAAAGGCGAACAAGAGGATAGCCTTAAATTCTCTTTCATAAATACATTTGAAATAAAAGAGAACGACTTAAAGAGGGCGATTTGTAGCCTGAAAGATAGCTTGAAGCAAGAGAGCATTTTACTTGAAAAAAGTCAGGTTGAATTTGACTTTATTTAGAGGTGTAAAAATGTATTGTTTAGAAATAATTAAAGCTATGAATAAGAAAAAAAAGCAGGTGGCTTTATGAATAAGCTAATTGAATTTTATCTGAAATATAAAGATGTGAATTGGAATATTTTGAGGTTGGAAAAATATGTCAGATAAAAATTGCTTGAAAATGGTTGCGAAAGATAATATAGATTATTTTTTGCTTTTGAGGGCGATAAGGAAGTGGTAAAATGGATACGAGAATATTTTATGGTGGCGAATTGCTTTATTATGAGGAACTGAAATTTAGGTTGGTGAGAAAATGAAGCTTATTGAAATTAGCAGTAAAGATGTTGCCGAGAAGTCTATTGACGAGATAAAGGCAAAAATCAAAGAGCAGTTAGAAGCTGAACTTGTTGATTTTACTATTAAGCCTAAGAAGTTTCGCAATAAGAAAACAGGCGAGATAAAAACGCAAATTCCTATACTTGAAATTGGCGATTATGAGGAAGTGGTATAAATGAAAAATGAAGATGTTTTTGAGGACTTTGCGAGTGGGCGAGAAGCACACACAGAACACGCTTTTTCAGAACGAGAGGGAAGCCTTTTAGTTTGTTATAGCTATGGGCGACACTTTCCTATGGCGATAAAGCTATCTGACGCTTTTGTAGTCAATAGGGATAAGTATAGTATAACTACGAGCAAACAGCAAACTAATCTTTTGAGGGCGATAAGTGGGCGAATACTCACGAGGACAACCAAAGAGATACAGGTGATAATCAGGGAATTAAAAGATACCCCTTTGGCGAGTGAGAACGATTTGATTTTGCTTGAACTTTGAGGTTGATGAATATGGTTTGGCGACAGGAACTTTGGGATAAGAGGAACGAGCAAGAAAAGGCTTTTGTATGGGCTGATTATTTTAAGGTGATTAATGAACGCCCTGCCGACTTAGATAAGGCAAAAGATTTAGGTAGGAAAAATAAAGCCTTTGAATTTAATGGTAGGAACAGGCAGGGAACAGGTGTTTATCTGTTGCCTAATGGTAAGGTTATAGAGGTTTATCTTATTTGGAACTCTTATGATGAATATGTTGAGTGCGAGAGTTTAGAGAAGTGGGAAAAGTATGAACGCCCTATGAGTTGTTATGGTTGGGAGAGGGCTTAAAATGAAGTTGCGAAACCTGATAAACAGGCTTATTGAGTTGGGCGATTTGGAAGTCAAGAGTATGATGAGAGTTTGAGGGTTTTTGTGGCTGAGGATAAGCTTTATCGCACTTGTTATATGTGAGGGTAGGTTAAAATGAAAGAAATTAAATTTGTGCTTGAGGATTTGCTTGAAAAGGCACACAATAGGGTAGATAGGCTTGGCGAGTTAAAGGCACACCTTAACGGGCTTATAGGGAATACTGCCGATACCGAGCTGATGATGATATACAGGGAATTACGCAATAAGGTTGAAACCTTTGTTGAGTGGGATATTGACGAGATTTTAAGATTAGAGCAAGAAGCCGAGAGTGTTAAAAATGGAAATTCAAATAAGGATAAACAGGATTAAAGGGGGAAATTTTAAAGACGCTTGTATGGTTGAAGTCAGGGCAGAAGTCTTTTTTAAGACGCTAAAAGAAGCCCAAGATTTCGCTAATAATCATAAATTCGTTGGTGATTTTATAGCAAAAGTCAGGGTAGAGGAATAGTTTATGCTCTCAAAAGCTTTTTCGGACAGGGCGATTTCCAGAAAGAGTTTCGTATTATTTTAATCAACAGGATAAAATCGCCTGATTAATCGGTAGTTGGCTATTGAGAGATAGCTAATGTTTAGGGCAGTTAGCTTGACACTTGTAGGCTTTAAGTCTATGTATGTAGTCAGGTGAAACTGCCCTAACTTGCCGATACCTATAAAATATAGAGGGAACGAAATGAGAACACTTATTCATAAATCACTTGTGCTGAAAAAAGGTGATGTGATTTTAAAAGAGTATGACTTTAAGGGCAAACCTAAAAAAATAGCCTTTGAGATTAACAAGATACTCACTATACAGAATAAGAGAGGTATAGGTAAGTTTAAGGTTGTGGGCTTTGGTAGGTGTAGGCGAAAAGTAGAGATACAAAAACTACACGCTAAAAAGGGCTATATGGTTAGTGCTATTGTGTGGTATTCCGATAATCCGAGATTTGATGTTTTTGACGATACAGATGACTATGTTGAGAAGCATATTCCTATTATGTTTCAAAGGATAAAATATGGAACTGCGAGGTTTTACTTGCTTGACGAGAGTGAGGCTTTGCTTTATAGAGGGTTGTAAAATGAAAGTAGCAGAACTGAAAGTTGGCGATATAGTGAAGCTGAAATTGACAGATAGGTTTGACAAGCTTGACTATGGGGTTGATGAGGTTGTATTCAAGATAGTTAAGATACGAGGCTATGTTTTTGGGAAAATCCTAAATGGAAGTAAGGCAGGTAATCAATATGATTTTGCCTTTCATATTACCGATAAGGATAGGTTTTCAATTATAGACGAGAACGAGGGGTTGATACAATATGGCTTATGATAGAGATGAATACGAAACAGGCGAAAGGGAAACAGCTTATAGTGAGTATGTTGCTGATAATAAGAGTGATTTAGTCAAAGCATTTGTAGAGGATAATCAGGAACTCTTTGAGGAATTTTTGAAGCAGTTTGGCGAGGACACTCACGAGTGTATTAAAGAGGGCTTTGCTGAATATCACTATACTTTATTCAGGCGATTTTGTGAGGAAGCCTTTTATAATATGGTTGATGATATGAATACGCAGAATAGCATAAGCAGAAGTTATGAAAGGGGAACTTTCTAAACCGAAACATTTATATACTTGGTTTATCGTATTGTATTGTGTGAGGGTGGCGATTATGTGTGAAACTGAAAAAATTGAATTTTGCGAAAAGTGTGAAGCCGAAACACCACACCTTATAAGTGGTAGTGGTAATAAAAGGGCTTGTATGATTTGTGGTTATTAAAAAAACAACGAGGTTGATAGAAAATGGTAAAGAAAGTTGAAATTGAGGGATTTGGGAAAATCTTTCTGTCAGGGATAGAATTTAAGAGTGCTGAGGGCGTAGTGGTTGATAGTCAGGGCAACCCTTTAACACGCTTTAATGAGAGTGTCAGGGGAAAGTCAGGCTGGAAAGACGCTAACGGAAATATCATAGCTGGAAAGGAAACTTGCCGAAAGATGAATATTAAGGGCGAGGATAATATAATTTCCAAGCTAAAGCAAACTACAAAGATAAGTAAATCTGATGTTAGGGAAAAAGACAGAACTGACGCTGATTTTGAGTGGGCTAATGGTGGCGAGAGAAAGGTTTATGTAATCACTACTGATAGCAAAGAATTAAGGACACTTTTAGAGGACAACAAAGCACTTGTGTTTCCTTTTGTGGCTGGGGGTGGCTTTAAGGCGTGGAAAGGTATTCTGCGAAAGCACACCACAAAGAAAGGTAAGGGCATATACACTTTGGGTTTGACAAGAGGCAATTTAGACAAAGCTTTTGACGACTTTGCTGACGAGCCGATAGAGGTAGAAATTGGTGTGTCGCCTGATAATCAGAACGCAAAGAAGCTTGTTGATTTAGATGAATAAGAGGCAACCGATATGGTTGCTTTCTTTACGAGGTTGGGAAAAATGACAGATATAAAACCTATGTTGCTTCAGGAAGTAGATTATTCTCCTGATGTTTTTGAGAAGTATAAGGGTTGGTATTTTCAGGAAAAGCAAAATGGTATCAGGGCAGTAGCCCATATCAAACAGGGCAAGATAGTTGCGATTAGGAACAGGCGAAATATTCCTATCCTGAACTTGTTTCCTGAATTTGCTACACTTCAATTATCAGGCGACTTTGACGCAATTATAGACTGCGAACTGATAGTTGCTGATAGCACAGGGAAGTCAGTATTTTATGGTGGAATTAACCAAAGGGATAAGAAGTTTTATCCTGAGAATTTCAAAAAGTTTCCTGCTACTCTCGTTGCGTTTGATGTGTTGTATCTGAAAGGGCAAGTTATAGTGGATAAGCCTTATTCAGAAAGGTATTCCCTGTTGAAAGGGGTGATTTCAGATACAACGCTTCAAACTTTTAGGGTTGCTGAAAATGTAGCTAATCCAAAAGAGTATTGGGATAATGTTGTTGTGAAAGAAAACCGAGAGGGTTTAGTGGTGAAAAATCCAGCAGGGCGTTATGAGGTTGATACAAGAAGCCCTAATAACTTGAAGCTGAAAAACTATAAGCAAATTGAAGTGCTTATTGATAAGACAGAACAGAACAACGCAGGTATTAAAATCTATGGTAAAGTCAATATAAATGGCGTTGATGTTGATGTTGAGTGTCAGGTTGGGGGAAAGGGTATGGACTTGAAAGTTGGCGAGAAAGTGCCTGTTGTCTATCTTGATATTGTAGGCAACAAGCTTATACAACCCCATAAGGTTAAGGGCTGGAAAACAGGCGAGTAAAATGATGACTAAAGCCGAGATAAGAAAGGCAGTTGAGAGCATTTTGGTTGAGGAGATAGAGTTTTTGAAACAAACTAATCCAAAGGCTATGGTTGAACTTATTGCTTGGCTTGATAGTGAGGATAAAAAAGCTATAAATGTTTATTTGAAAAAGAACGATTTATGGAGATACACCAAAAATGGCGAGTTGTAAAGGTTGTGGTTGTAAGGCTGAACGCTTGTATAGGGGTTTTTGCCCTTGTTGTGTTCGCTATGAAACGCAGGATATTCAGGCAGAAATCAAAGGTGATGATGATGAATTGTAAGTGTGCGATTTGTGGCTATGATATGGTAGTTGATGACTTGATTTTTACTTTGAGTAAGAGGGTAAAAGCTAAGTTTGTGTGTAGGGCTTGTGGCGTTAAATCACAGGCAAACGCTATTTATTGAGGTTGATAGGCAAAATAATTTTGGGCGTGTTCGTGGGCTTAGAAGCCTTGCTGACTATTAAGATGTGGGGAAAACAGCAACCTAATAAAAAGGTGGGTTGGCTATCTTTAATGGTTTTTTTAATTGATAGTGGGGTGTTGTTATGGTAGAAATACAGAAAAGGCTTGTTGAATTATCCTATTGCGATAATGTTTGTGCTTCCTGTGGTAAGTCTATTGCCGAGCAGGACACCGAGTATCTTTTGATTTCAGATGAAGGGCATAAGGAAGCCTTTTGTTTTGTTTGTGCTGAAAGCATAAAAGGTGATATGTAAATGTTTGAAGCCGATAGATATGGTTATTTAAAGGGCTGGAACATACTCGTTCATACTGACGGACATAATAAATTTTGGGCTTTCCTGATAGAGCAAAATGGCGATGTGCGAGTGCGTTGGGGTAAGATAGGCACTTACGGACAGGAACAGGTAGCAAGTGGCTTGGATTATATACAGGCAAAGGTATCTGAGAAGCTGAATAAGGGCTATCGTTGGGCTACAAGCCCACAGGATATAAAGCTGATACCTGAAAGCATTAAGGTTTTATGGGAGATGTGAAAATGAGGGCTTGGAAATTCAAAGTTGTTCGTGGTGATGATGTTGGTATTTATTTGGTGAAATCAGTAGGTTTTTGGACTGCCCTGAGAAATCTTGGCTGGAAAATTCAAAATGAAAAGCCAAAGGGCAAACGCCTATTGAAAAAGAATAGCACTATTGAAATCACGCTAATAGGCAATAAGAAAACAGGGAATTTGTATAGGGTTAAGCTGGGTAGGAAAACGCCTTACGGACAGGAAAGGTTTTATTCGGCTTATGCTAAAGACTTTAAGGTTGTTGAGAGGATTAAAAATGAAAAAAGCAAAGGCAAAAATTAATAAGAACGAGCTTCTTTTTGTAGAGGCTTTAAGGGATTTGTCAAAGAAATTCAGGGCTGACGAGGTTGTGATTTCAATTAAGATAGGCAGAAATGGGCTGGAACTTTTGAATTGTTGCGACTTAGAGGGCAATATGATTTTTGACGGAGAGATAGATATGAAAAAGGATAAGCCGAATTATTTTGGGTGAAACTATGGGTGTTCATACAGGTTCGGAAGATGAAATGTTGGGTGGGTTGGTAAAGGATATTTTTGATAATGTTGAGCTTGAAGAAGTAGATACTACTGATGAGGGTATGAAGAAAGCCGAAGATGAGGAAAAGAAGTGGTTTGAGGATTTGCTGAAAAAGTATGGGCTTGACACTCTTACTGACGAACAGAAAGAGAAAGTCAGGGATTTAATGAGTGATGAGGATTTTATGTGTTGATTAAAATGGAACAAGCTGATTTTGATAAATTTATTTTAGAGCAAAGTAAGTGTCCTGTTGAGGAGGCAGTTGCGAGGTTGCGAAAGCTGAAAGTTGAAGTTGGGAGCAAAGCCTTTGTGTTATTGGCTAAAAATTCAAAAGCTTATCTTGATACTTGCGACAGATACGCTGATTATTTGATTAAGGAATTGCCTGAAAGAATTGAGGCGTGGAAAAAGAAAGATTTTGAGATAGGTAATAATATTGAGGGGTTATAAACCGAAACATTTATATAGTCAGATTATCGCACTATATTATGTGAGGGTTTTAAGGCAACATAATTGTTGCTTTCAGAAAAAAAAAATACGAGGTTATGAAAAATGGCAGTTGAAGTAAGACACGAGAGGTTGAATAAGTTAATTGAGAGATTTAGGGCAGTTGGTAAGCCTTTGTTCGTTCAGGGAAAAACAGGCATAGGCAAATCAGAAGCTATTGCTGAAAATTCTAAGGCTTATGCGTCAAAAATAAGTAGGGTGTGGGCTGAGTGGCGTAAGCTATCTAAAGATGATAAGAGGGCTTTACTTTCTAATGATGAGGCAAAGAAATATCACTTGTTTATTGATATTAGAACTGCCTTGTTAGAGCCGACAGATTTGTTAGGTTTGCCTGACGGAAAAGAGCAGGATTTCGTTAGCTGGAAAGCAACCCTGATGTTTAAGGTATTAAGCAACCCTGACGCTTCGGCTACCGTGTTCTTTGATGAGTTTAATCTGGGTAGTCGTATGGTTCAAAATGCGAGTTATCAGGTTGTATTGGATAAATCCATAGGTGAAACTTGCTTTGGTAATGATGTGTTTATTATCGCAGCAGGAAACAGGGTTGAGGATAAGGCGAATATTATTGAAACCCCAGCACCTTTGAACGATAGGTTTGGACACCTGACTTTGATAGAGCCCACCGTAGATGAGTGGATTAACTACAATATGGCTTCAAAGACACCTAACGCCCATATCTGTTCGTTCCTGAAATTCAAGCCTGAATTTATACATAATTTCAAGCCTAATATGAAAGAAAAGGCTTTTAGCACACCGAGAAGTCTCCAAGTGCTTTCTGCCTTGATAGAGGACTTTGATATTAACAAAGAGGTTGATTTGGATTTCGTGAGGGATTTATCAGGGTGTAAGTGTGGTGAAGTGTTCGCTTCTAATTTTGAGGCGTTCCTGAAAACTGCGAGAAAGATAGACATAGACGAGATACTTGCTAACCCAAGTAAAGTGGCTGAGTTTAACAACAAAGCACTTGATATGAAATACGCAGTAATCACAGGCGTTGCCTATAAGGTTAAGGAAAGCTTCAAGAAAAATATAGAACAAGCTTTAGAAGTGGCGACTTATTTAGAGCCTGAGTTTGGGATTTTTATGATAAGAATGATTAGGGATTTGTGTGGCGTTTCAAAATTCAACGAACACGCAAGAAAATCACAGATTTGGCTGACTAAGTTGTCAGGGCATTTCAAAGGGCTTTTAGGGTGGGATTAAAATGAACGCAGTATCAATACCGAAAAAGGTTTCGTGGTGGGATTTACAGAAAGAGCAAACTGAAATTCCTTTTGATGAGGAACAGGAAGTCAGGGTTAAGAGGGCAAAGATTAAGCTTCAAAAAGAGAAGCCCTTTTTCGCTGACTTGCTTTTCTTTATGAGGATTAAGCAAGAGCCGAGAGTAAAGACTTTTGGTGTTGATATAGCTGGAACACTATATTATAGCCCTGAGTGTAGCAAAGGCTTAACTGATGATGAACTGAAAGGGGTTTTGATACACGAGGTTTTACACCTTGCTTTGCTTCATACTCAAAGGGGTAGGAACAAGAGGCTTAACAAAGGTAAGCTTCCCCCACACTTGATTTGGAACTTGGCGATAGACTGCCACGCTAATAATTTGACTATTCAAAATGGTGGCGTTCTGCCTAAGTGGATAGGTTGCGTTCCAAGAGGTAATAATCAGGTTGAGATAAGGACAAAGACAAAGTGTATCTACAAAGTAGATGATGTTGATAAGAAAACAGCTGAGGACATTTATATTGAACTCTATAACAACTTGCCTGAGGGTGAGGGCGGTGGCTGGGTTGAGGGCGACTTTCCTTTCCTTGACGAACACTTTTACGAGGGAACTGAGAAAGAAGCTGAGAAGTCAGAAAGAGAGTGGAAACAGATAGCCCTGAACGCTTTGTATAGAAGCAAGAGCATAGGTAAGCTTCCAGCAGGTATGGATAGGCTAATTAATGATATGATAGAGCCACAAGTCCCTTGGACTTCCAAGCTATATAAGTTTATAACTGATGACATAATAAATGACTATACATACATACGCCCACACAAGAGAAGTGAGGCACTTGATTTTTATGTTCCGTCATTTACTAAGGAAAAGTTATCGGTTGCCCTTTTCGCTGACACGAGTGGAAGCATTAATGACGAGGACATTTCAACTTTCAAGAGTGAGGGTATTGGTATATTGAACGCCTTTGATAATGTTGAAATGATTTTTGGCTACTGCGACGCAGTTGTTCAAGATGTCTTTGAACTTAACTCAGGCGAGGACGATAAGCTTGTCTATTCCAAAGCCAAAGGTGGTGGTGGGACTGATATGCGTGAGATTTTCAAGTGGCTTAAAAAGAACGAGAAAAATCCTGATGTTATTGTGGTTTTAACTGACGGATATACGCCTTGGGTTGAGTGTGACGATATAGAGGGCAGTAAGGTTATGTGGGTTATTTCCGAGAACGGAATATCCGAGAGTGATTTTGTTAATCACCAAAACATAGGCGAATTTGTAAAGATGAATAGGTGAATAAATGACAATTTGTTCTGTTTGTGGGAAAGATAAATTGTGTAGCCTTATGGTTGAGAAAGGGAAAATCAAGACTTATGTTTGTGATGAGTGTGCTTATCCGAAGCAAATTCCTTTTGAAGTTTGGAGTAAAAATTTAAGTTGGTGAAATTATGGGTAAATCCCTTTTTCCTATTGTGGCTGAGTGGAAGTGTGATAATCTTGAAAATGATTTTGTAGTGAGGGCTAAATACATAGAGATTAATCAGCTTTCCTGTAAAGAACACGGAAAAGTGTTTGGCGACAGGACAAGTTGCTGGAAGTGTGCTACCACAGATTTACTGAAAGAAAAGGTGAAGTTGATTTGCCTTTATGTGAATAAGTGTGGCGACTTTGACAAGTGTGCCGTTATCCTAACACGAAATACAAAGCTGAGTTGGAAGTGGCACAGGTTTAATTTTGGTTATAATGGTAGGCAAATGGCTATATCGCTGAAAGCTTTTGGAAGCAACTTAGCTGATATGTTGGCTTCGTTTGAGGGCTTTACTACATACGCCATAACTGAGGCTGAACTACAAGTGGCTTATGAGAAAGAGCAGAATAATAAGATTTTGAGGCAATTATGATGAAAATGAATAACGACTTTAGGAATTATACAAATGAGTTTTTGAGAGAATTTTCTCTCTCCAAAGAAAAGTGGGGTGAGTTGAAAAAGCTTTGGGATAGGAAGTGTTCTCAGGAATTCGTTGAGTGGTTTAATAAGATAGTGGCGGTTGCCTTGCGAAACCTATCTGTCCAGAATACAATTATAACTCAGCAAGAGGTAGAGCAACCCAACACGCCTTATAGGGAGCAAAGTTGGGGTAGAAATCATTTGCTTATAGCTACTAAAAATGGTATCAGGCAAAGGTATCATTATGCGACTAAAACAGATGAGCTGAACTTTGAAGCTTTAAGCTATATGCTTGAAAAGAAAGCTGATATTAAGAAATGGTTTCAGGCGAATAAGCCTGACAAAGAAAGTGCTTTTGATGATTTGACAAATGCTTTGGAATTTAGTTTGCCTAATTTTAATGTGATGACTATGAAGCCCAAAGAGAATAGCTATTATGGTTTTCAGCCACAACATTCAATTAAGTCTTTCAATAAAGCTGACATTAGTGTTGAAACTTTCAGTATTGAGAGGAATAGTGTTGAGCCTGCGATGTTGGGTGGATTTGAGTTTGACAGGCACTCAGATTATTTTGACATTTACGCTATCCTGAATTTTGCTGATGGTGGTAAAGAGAGGGTTGGCTTTTCAGCTTCGGCGAATAATTGGAATTGGGTGTTCCTGAAAGACTGCCTGTTTGAGTTAAACAATTTCCTTGATTATTCAATACAACAGGTTAAGCTTATTCAGGCTGACTTTGATACTTGGGTAGGGCAGGTTGAGAATAAGCTGATGAGTTATGCGACTTTGGTGGCACTATGAAATGCTGGATGATAAGGGATAGGATAACGAATTTATACTCAACAGCAGGTAGTAGCCCTTATTTCAAGAAACGAGGTAAGGTATTTTATCGCCACTCTGACTTGCGAACTCACCTGAGTTATTTTAATAAATACAGGTATAAGGATAGAAAAAATCCTTATGAGAACTGCGACATTATTGAATTTGATATGAAAGAGGTTAGCAGTAAAGATGTTTTTCAAGAATTGGGGTTGATGATATTATGAGTAATTGGTTTGGTTGGATAAAGAAGCAAGAGGGCAAATCTGAGAAAGAGCGGTTGAAAAGGAGGAATTGGGTAGAAGCCCATAGTGTTCGTAATGGGGATTATAGTTATGAGATTTATCTTGGCGAGTTGTATGATAAGGAGGGCGATAAAGCTATTCCAGAACAATACGATACTTGGAACGCCGAGCAGTTGAGAATTGCTGATGAAAAAGAGGAAGCCTTAAAGAACAAGAAGCTTCATAGGATAGCACACTCTCGCACAAAGCTGACTAATACCGAGAAATATCTTGTTGATGTTTGTGGTTTTAATATAGGCTACCTGAACAGCATTAGTGGGCAGGGTTGCCTTAACAAATGCCCAGCAGAATTGAGGGCGAAGATTAAGAGGATGAGGGAAAAAGGCAATTATCTCAGCTTGAAGCAGTTTGCTATTGAAATGAAAAATGAGCTTCACGGAGAGTTTAATCTGGGTAAGTTTGCCGAGTTTATGAGTAAGAGCAATAATTATTGGACTTTGAGAGAATTGCTTGATGAAAATCTCGGAAAGTTTGTGATTGCCGAGCAAAAAATTGATGGCTTGACAGAACAGGAGATAGAGCAGTTGGCTATATTAGAGGCGATTTAAATGAACGATATTCCTATTGGTGATGTAGTGCCTGATGAGGACAGGAAGCCAAAGAGGTTTTGGTTTCGTGGTGCTGAACTTGATGGGTTGACTGAAAATAGTGTTGCCTATAATATAATTAAGCAAGAAGGCTGGGATTTATTTTTGGTTGAGATAGCTTACGAGGAATATTTGAAGCTTAAAAATGGTTGAGTGTGGTAAGATGAACGCTGTAAAACAAAGGCAAAGGGATTTTGACGAACTTTGTAAGTTGAGAGGGCTAAGTCCTTCTGGAAAATTGAGAATACTTTATGAGGCTATCAGGGAAAATGATAAAGAGGCTTTGAAGCAGATAGCCGAACAAGATAGGGTTTTTTATAGGAAGCATAAGGTTATGCTTGAGGTTGAGGAAAATGACGAAGGAAATAACGGAATTTGACAAGCAATTCCTTGCTGAACGCAATAGGTTTGCTCAGTTAAAGAAAAGCTTTGATGAAGTGTTTGATAGTGGTGGCAGGTCAAAGAGCAGGTTAGATGAGCTGAAATCAGATTTTGTGAAAGAGTTTAATAGCTTGGCTAAGTTTCTCTTGAAGTCAAATAAGAAAGTAAAGGTATATGAACGAGGTAAGAATAGTTATTCTGGCAATATCTTTATTGGTGGTAAGTCAGGTATTTCTGATAAGGATTATGGTGGTGAGGGAATTCAGGAAAAAATGCTTGTTGAATTTTTCTCTAATCTTGATAAGGTAGATATTGCCTTGCGAGGCGAACTCAGTAAGCATTTCTACGATAGGTGGATTTCTTTTGTGGCTTGTTTTGAGGGTGGTGTTGAGAGAATACTTTTCTCAAACTCAAAGGTTTTGTCAGGCGAACTGAAAAGGAAATATGATGATAAGATACTTCTCAGGAAGTCTATTGGTTGTGGCGATGATGATGAGGATGACGCTGATGATGAGGAAAATAATGGTGATGTCTTGGTTGATGAAGTATCTGATTATAAGTTGGCTACTTTGAACGAGATATCTATTGCTTCTGAGGACAATGGGGTGTGCGTTTATTTCACTATCAACGGAGAACAGGTGAGCCTTGCTGACTTTGATAACGAGATAGATTTGTTTTCAATAAGGGAGTATCTTGCTGATGTAGTTGCCCTTGAGAACGAGTTTAGGGCAAGTGAGTTGAAAGTGCTGGAGCAACAGAAAAAGCAATTTAGTATGTTCAGGCTAAAAGCCCAGCCCTTCTTGAACTTAACGGAATTATGAGGTTATGAAAATGGTTGATGAGGACGAGCAACTTAGCAGTTTGGCTACTCAGGTTCAGGCTACGAAAAAAAAGAACCCTGAGGATTACTCTAAGTATGAAGTTATTTTGAACTGCAAAGTAAAAGCAGTTGTTTATGCTAAAGATGAGCAGGACGCTATTGAGAAAGCCAAGCAGAATAAAATTGAGAAGGAATTTGAGTGGTTGGCTTCCGATAGTGTTAGGGAAGTGCCTGATGAGGACACGAGAACTATCATTAAGAACATAGTTGGCAGTATGAAAGAGGCACTTGAGGACAAGAAATTTTGCCCTGAGTGTGAAGAATATAAGCCTGCGAAAGGCTTCAAGAAGCAGAAGGGCGGTTATAGAGGGGATGAGCCCGTTTGTTCTGACTGCCGAAGGGGGGAATAAAATGAATAAGATGATATTGCTTGTTTTGTTGTTGGTATCAATTATTTTTGTTGCTGGTTGCGAAACAGATAGAATTGGTAATGGAAGTAAAGGTGTAGGTGTTAATACTGGCTTAAATAATGAGTTAAATATCTATACTTTGTGTGCTGATGGTGTTGTGTGCTATTTTCACCCTTCAGGCTACGCAGGTGGAATGGATTGTTTTAGGGCTACTGACTTAGTGGAGAAATATTGTGGTGGTTAAATGACATTTGTTCCGTTAAATGGATATCAAGAGTATGTTAGGCTAAAGACTTTGAAATCTACGCCTAACGCTTGGCGTAAGTGTATTTATTGTAAAAGGCAGTTCAACAAAGGTGATTATTTCATAGGGAATTCAAGAAAATACCAATTCATTTGTAGGAAATGTGCCCTGCGAGTGTTAGAGGAGGGTATGAGGGATTGTGAGAAGTTGAAGCAGATTTTCCTTGATGTCATAGATGACTTGAATTTAAATAAGGAGAAGTATGATAATGATGAGGTGCTGAATAATTTATGAGACGCAAATGTGATTATGTGGCTGAATTGGAGGGCATTATATACAAACTCTTTGCTCTTTGACTAAGAAGGAACAGGAGATTTTGAACGCAATATGCCTGTGAGGTGTTGGAATAATGGAGTATCCTAAAAAACTTGGTTTGAAAGAAGGCGATTTTATTCAGGTTAAGAGCAGGTTGGGTGATGTAATTGGATATAGGATTAAGTCTTTTAAAAAAAGACTTGATGAAGATAGGAGAAGGCAGATTTGGTTTGTTTGCCTTGAAGTCCTTTCCCCATATCCACCATATAGTAGTTGCCCAGAATTGCCCTGTATTGATTTTCAGAGGCAGGGTGAGAATTGGATAGTTCAAGAGCATATTGTAGAGAAAATTTCAGAGCAAGAGGCTTTTTTGATGGTGATATGAAATGGATGGATGTGTTGAGTGTTGGGTTAATCACCAACTTGGTTGGAACTGCGAGTGTAAGTGCCATAAATTCAAAGAAAGGGTGATGTAAATGGTTTATATTGTATGCGATAATGATGAGTGTGGCAATTTTGGTGCACCTATGGAATACATAGATACTGATGATAGGCAAGAGTGGTGTAAGGAAACCTATGAGTGTAGTGCCTGTGGCAGTTTGAGAGGAGGTGAAAAAATGATTGATGCTTTATCATTTATGTTTGGGTTTATGGTTGGTTTTTTATTAACTTTGATATCTTTATATTTAATTGAATTTAGAAAGGTGAAATAAATGAAAGACTTTTTCTTTATACAAAAAGTTAAAATAAGAGCTGAGAATGAAGAGGAAGCTTGGAAACTATTCGGTGAAGATAAAGAATCTAATGAAACAGTCTATGATTGGTATTTGGAGGAATAAAAATGATGGAAAAGATACACGAAACTTGGCGAGACCAAAATGGTTTAGTCATAAAAGATGAGGTTTATAATGAATAAATTTGCCTTTCCAAAGCCAAAGATGTATGATGAGGACGAGTTTGCCTTGTCGGAGTTGCTTGTGGATAGGTTTGGCTATGGCAAATGTAATGTATTGATGGTGTTTGATGTGAAGGATTATAAAGACAGGGTGTATCGAATTTTTGCTCTTCAGCTAAAAAATATGGTGGCTTATGTGAAAAGTATTCATACGGGGCACCAGCTTATTTCCAAGCCTATTTTTAAGGCTCTCCTGATGGATAAGAATATTAAATGGATTTATGTGGGCGCCGATGCTGAAAATAAGGTATATGGCGATTTGCTTATTGAGGTGATTTAGATGGGTATGGCTTCATTTTTTGATAACGAGGATATTGAAGTTGTTGATATGGCTGGGCTAAAGATATTTCTAAAGGATATTTTGGCAGGCAATAACCCCAATTATTCTGGCAACGACTATGTTGAGGAAGGTTTGGGTTTGAAAGCTGATGATATTGATAAGCTGACTGATAAAGATACTATTTCATTTGAGGGCTTCGATGATTGGAAGATAATTAGCTACTGGTATCCAGAAATGGTTATGTTTTTCAGGGACTTAGCAGTTTTCATAGATGGCTATGTTCAGTTTAACTTTGAGGATGAGGATGAAAGGGCACGCATAGAATTTGCTGATGGTGAGTGCCAAATCGATATTGGGAAGATGAATTATGAGATGTATCCTGCCGATGTGCTTGGGAAGGATAGTGCTTCTCTTGTTGGCGAAACCAAGTATAAGCCTATGGATGAAAAGACAAAGTCAGCTTTAATGTTGCGGAGGCTATAAGGATGACAACCCGATTTATTACTGCAGTTAGAAATCCAATATCTCCGATAAACGGTGAGTCTCGCTTTTTTGCTGTTGTTTGTAATTTTACCAGAAATCCAATATCTCCGACAAACGGAAATATGACGCAATTTCAGATTCTGGAATTTAATACTTTTAATGAATTAGAAAATCAAATATTGACGACAACAGGTATTTTGGCTGGTTGGTGGTAAAATGAGATATCGGTTTAAAGTTGGTGATGTGGTTCGCTGTAAGAAAAAATATAGTGGCTTGTATAATTGGGCAGGTATGGATGCCCTTTGTAAAGTGGTTGCCTTCATACCTGTCAAAACTTCTTGGCTCTTTAATTGTGTTGATGGGATAAGGAAGAGGATGGTTGAGAATATACGCGTTAAGATAATTGCTCATAAAAGGGAAGGTGAGGATAGCAGTTATGTTGGGCAGACGCAGGAAGTTTATGATTTTCACTTTAAGAAGGCAGATAGGCGTGATGAGGAGACATTTATATTATATAGGATATGAAAATGAAAGTTGTGGTTTGTGGCGAGAAATTTGTAGCTGTGGTTGATAAAAAGTTTAAGTTAATTAAGCTAATATCGGGTTCAGCAAAGGATTTGTTGCAGGCATTTGTGAGGGGTGTCCTTCCTTAAAGGTGGAGGAACTTTCAGAGGAAGAACTGATGTTGAGGTATAAATTATGACTTATGCGAGGTTGTCAGATATGGAAAACATAATTGAACGGGATAAGAGGAGTGCCTTATTCAAGGCTTGGGCAAGTATTTTTTCAATTGTAGCTATTTTATGGGGAGCCTTTTATATTCCGAGTTACTATCGTTGGGATGTATTTAGTGCTTGGTATTTTTTCCCTTATGTGCTTACGATGTTCGGGCTTGAATTTTTACTCATATGGGTTGTCGTTCATTATTTTGGTAAGTATGGTGATTTGAAAAGGGAGCAAAATCTTAATATTCCTTCTCCTCAAGCTTCACCATTAAAGCCAAAAGCTTTAACGGAGAAAGAGGAGGGCAGGGCTAAAGCTCTTGAACCTAAGCAGTCTAAGAATAAGTCTTTGGCTCTGCCATTAAAATCTGATGTTGAGAAATTAATTGGTAGTATTCATTCAAAACAAACAAGAGGGATTAAGTTGAACAAGAAAGAGGAAGCTTATGTTAAGTCTTTGGCTTTGCCAGAATTTAGTGAGAATATTCAGCGGATTTATGATAAAGTTAATGCGGAAGTTGAGAAGAAGCGGAAGGTGAAATGAACTGTGAGTCTTGATTATGAGGTTGAGAGGATGAAGAAGATAAAATATGATTTGAGCGAGCAATACACTAAGTGCCTAGTGGAATATAAGAATCCCTGGGCAATGGAACTAATATTCAAACACTACCTAATAGCAGGAAAAGAACTAGAAAAACTACAGAAAAAGTGTTGGGGGATTTATGATGGTTAAATGTAAAAGTGATGAGCACGATTGGTGCTTCAAGAAGGACTGGAAATCCTTTGTTGAATTTGAAGTTGGCTTCGTAAGAATACCTGTCAAATGTAGCCTTTGTAAGAAGGAAGGATTTGAGATTTATGAGCAAACAGGCTATGAGGATGAAGATGGCGAAGAAATATAAGCGAGGTTTATGGCATATTTTGGCTGACTTTACTTTCAAGAGCGATGAAATTACATTTTCTGTTCCAATCCGGCTCAGAAAATTCAAATATAGGGCGCTTTTTTGTGAGCAACACGGGCAGTTTCCAAAAGGAAGCAGGGAACAGGAGTGTCCTTTTTGTAAAACTCGCACTGAGGAGAAAGATGTGTTTATGTATTGCCTTTACACTGATGACAAGGAGTTTATCAACTTATCCAATATCCTGAATAGATATACTCTCCTGACTTGGAATAGAAAGAATTTCAGGCATAAGCCTTCGGTTGTTGCCTATGCTACGACTTTGGTTAATGTTGTTCGTGGAATTAGCTACACTTTAGATATAGCTAATAGAAATAGGGATAAGGGAATGAAGCCAGAGCTTAATGTGGTTATTCACGATATTTCAGAAGCTGAGATAGATAAGCTTTATGAGAAGTCAGAAAACAACAGGTTGCTGAGGGAAATGTAAATGAAAAGAACTCATTATGTTGATGGCAAGAAAACTCATATTTCAAGATGTTATGTTTGCGGGAAGAAGTTTAGGAAAATCCCGAAGCTTGGGCTTGGTGCTTTGTCAAGAATTGATAGTGCTGTTGGTGGGCGGGCAAAGGAGCTTATTGTAAAGTGCAGAAAAAAGTATCTCTTTTTTTATGGGTTTGAGAACGCCAAACTATGTGAGGCTTGTTTTTGGAGTGAGGGTTGGTTGTAATGGGATGTGACATATCATTACCGAGAAGAACTTTTTGAAAGAGGGCATAAACCGAAGAAAACAGTAGAAAATAGAAAGCTTTAAATACTAGGTTTGAATTATATATATGTGTGAGGGTGCATTATGGATAATGTCAGAAGGGATTTGGACTTGAAAGTCAGCGTTCGTTTAGGCAGATATAGTGTCGGTGATGTGCTTAGGGTGATATGGCATTCAAGTTCAGGTAGTAAGAGGCTTATGGTTATTCAGGTGGTTGATGCCGAAACATTCAGTTGGGATAAGCCTTTCCAAATTATGAAGACTTTCAAGGTGATGGACTTTGGCGAACTTTGTGATTTAAGGGAATTGGCTGATGGGGATATATTGACTATGCTTGTGAAAGTTATTCTGGCTAGGGCAAGATTAAGGAAGCTGTCCGAAACAGATGCTATGCTGTATTTATTGTGAGGGATAGATATGAAAGATGTTGTTTGTGCCTTATGCAGGCAAAATTTCAAGGGAACAGAAAAGAAGGTTTTGGTTAAGCCAAATGGTAAGCATATTTGTTTGAAGGCGCATATAAAGTGCCTTAATATAATTAGGAAATGGAAAGAAGTCAGGAGTTCAAAAATGCCAGCTTCGAGCTTGGTTTATTCGTTGTGGTGTGGCATTTATAGGTGGGCTTGGACTGATATAGTGAGGGTGGTTGAAAATGAAAGCAAGAATAGGTAATGTTGAGTTTGATGTGGAAAGCAAGGAAGATTTGGACTTGCTATTGAAAGCTAAGATGATTGAGCCGCAAGTTGTTGATGGCTTGACAGAGCAGGAGATAAAGTCCGTAGTTGAGGTTAAGAAGCCTTATCAACTGAGGCTCGAAAGAGCAGTTAAGTTGGCACATGCGAAGAACATCAATTACAGCAGGGCTTTTGTCAAGGTATTTGATGGGAACAGGCTTGGTGGCGCTGATATCAAGAAAATGAATAAGTTGGCGGAAGAGCTTGGTTTTAATCCAAAAGATGTCAAAGGTAAGCGTAAGCGTTCCAGTTCAAGGGTAGGTTTTAAGTATTGGACGCCTTATGAGGATAGTGTTGTGAAGCATAGCAACAGTGCTGGAGAGGCATATAATCAGCTTAAGGGCAAAAGGACTATTCAAGCTATATATGTCAGGCGTAATAAGCTGGGAGTGACTAAATGAAGCATAAGATAGTTTTGTCTTTTGAAGTGGACGCGAATAGTGAAACCGAGGTTATGGCTATTGGGAAAGCCATTTCTGAGAATATCGCAGCTTTGAAAGAAGTTGGTAGCTTAGTTGGTGTTGAGTATGTTTGGGGTAAGACCAAGGCTTCGAATAATGCTTCCGATTCAAAAATTCAGAGCCCACAGCAACAGCCTAAAAACTATACTGATAGCCGTAAGAAGCAGTCGAATAATTATACTGGTAGTGAAAAATCGAATAACGCTGGATTTGTGTATGACGCTGAGCTTAAAGCTTCAAAAAAATATAAAAATGGCAAATAAGATTTATTATGTTAAGATTGTTGGGGAAGGAATTTCCAAAGAGCAACACGATGGAAGCATATTTTTCAGCATTAGTTAAGGGCGGTTCTGGAAAATTGATGCATAGTAGCTGTGAAGAGGTATCAAATGGCAAATGAAATAATTAATGTGCCAAATTGGGGCTCGGAAACGCTAAAGGTTTTCAAGGAGCCACATGGCGTATTGAGGGATTTTGCCAAGAAGCATAAGTTAAGTTTTTACCATTTGGAATACCTGTTCAACAGGTATCATAGGCAAATTCCAATATTATATAGTGCTGGCGTTCATATCCTGAGTGATGTTGAGGTTATGGCAAACATAGATGAATTCAAAAGGTTCATTAAAAAGGATTTTTACTTTGTTGAATTCAAGTGGCGAAACAGGGTTCAGTATGTTGTGCCCTTTGATTGCTTTGAAGTTTCGAAGGGTATAATTGCCTTTATGAAATTCGAGAACTATACGAGTTTTATGACGGTGGATGAATATACTATTGATTTTGGCAGGGTGATTAAGCATTTGGAGTATATGTTTGATAAGGAAGTAGTGGAGAGTGCTGACTTTGATGTTTATATGGATTATTGGATGAGGCGTATTTTGTATGATGTTGAGCATAATGAAGACAAAATTGTTGAGGGAATATCTCCGATACAATTATAATTATTAACAAAAATGTTTATAGTAAAGAAAAAAAGTTTACCATTGGAGGTGGTTTAAAATGGGCGAAAGTATGTCCAGATATAGTATTGTAGAGAGGCTGACTGACAAGAAGATGACGCTTATAGATGAGCGTGATAATCTTGAGGTTGAAGCCAAGAAGGCAGAGCAAGAAGTCGCTTTCAGGAAGAAAAATCTTGAGAAGGACAAGAAGGCAATCTTGGATAATTCCAAGCTTGACAAAGCCCGTATGCTGAAAAACGCAGAGCGGGAGCATAAGCTTGCTCTTGAAATGGCTGAAAGGAAGCAGGTGGAGGCAACAAGGGTTGCTGAGTCTATGCTTGAAGATAGCCAGAGGCAGGTTGAGCGTGTCGAGAGGGAATTGGCAGCATTTGAAATGCGCGCTAAGAATCTTCAAGATAATCTTAAGGTCAAGAAAGATAGCATCAATACAAAAATTGTGGCTATTGAGAAGGCACTTGAGAGGCTTGAGGAGATTTCCAAGACAGCTCCGCAAAATTAAGCTCGCTGATGGCGAAGGATGCTCTGCGGATTTGCGAGTTGAAGCAGAGGTTCGAGAAAAGGGCTAAAGAGATAACACTTTGAAGAGAGTGGGTGGCCAGCTTCGGCTCTATCCATCCTTCGCCTAATGCTCAAGCGTGATAGATAAAGTCGAAAACTTTGTCTTTACTTGGGAAATATGAAGCCGAACAAAACCAAAATGCCGTGTGCTAAAGGGCTTTGAAATGGTTAATACAACACAAGAAAACACGCAATGCCACGTGCTGCTCCGAAGAGCGTATGTGAGGGCAGGATAACTTTGGTTGTCCTTAATGTGCCTGTTGTGAAAGGACACAATGAAAAGCATACGCTCCGAGGTGTTTATGATGAAAGGTGATGAAAATGAAACTTAGATGTAAATTATGTAATGTTGGGTTGGACGAGAGTAATTTTCTCGACCATATTGAAGAGAAACATCCAGATATTTTTATGAAGCTTGACCAATTGGATGTTGCTCAGAAAGAATTGGCTAATCAGGAGAGTGTTTTGATAAAAAGTATGATGGAGATTGAACAATGAAAGTGAGAAGATTTGTTGTGGCTGATATTCACGGTAGGGCGCAGGCTCTTCGTGGGTTGTTGAAGGTAGTGAAGTTTGATTATGCTAAAGATAAGCTTATTGTCCTTGGCGATGTTGTAGATGGTGGTGAGGATGTTAAGGGAGCGGTAGCTGAGCTTCTGAAAATTAAACATTTAGTATATGCTTTGGGGAACCATGACTGTTGGTTTAGGCAGTATCTTGTAGATGGTGTTGTCTCAGATGACTGGTATTGTCAGGGCGGTGATGCTACTCTTAAAGCATATAAAGCTGGTGTGTCCGATGCTCACAAGGCGTTGTTTATGTATGAGGCGAAAGCTTGGCACGAGGAAGAAGGTGCGGTTTTTGTTCACGGAGGCATTAAGCCAGGCATTCCTTTGGAGAAGAATAAGCTCGAATATGTTGTTTGGGATAGGGAGATGTTTGATTACTTTGATGAAGGAGTTAAGTTTCCCTTTAAGGAGATATATGTTGGGCATACTCCGACAACTGTATTTGGTTCAGCTGTTCCGATAATCAAGAAGTCAGGTGACACAAGGTTAATTATGTTAGATACTGGCGCCGGTTGGCAAGGTAAGCTCACTATTATGAATATAGATACTGGTAAGTTTTGGCAGAGTGAAACACTTATGCCTTCTTCCAGGGGAGGGTTGAAATGATAGACGAAGCTAAGGTAAAGGCTTGTGCCGATGAGTTAGAGAGTGGAGGCAATAAATGTATTGAAACTGTTGATGGATTAAGATTGCTTCAACGGTTGCTGAATAAATACGGTGCTGAGATTGTTGCGGAGGTGGTTGGCGATGACTGGGAATAGAGGGCGTCCAGCAAAAGTTGTCAGTATTAATGCCAAGCCTAAGAAGTTTTATGAGGTTCGCATAACCGAGAGGCAGATGGAAAATGGAAAACACACTGGCAAAAGTATTCACGCAACAACCTTTCAGATTAAGGATTACGAAGGGTATAGCTGTATTGAATTTGTCAAGGTGAGGTTGATGGCAGCCTTTTTGGAAAAAAATCAGTTGGGCAAATGCGATGGTAATAAAGATAAACAGCAATAAGAAAGGCAAAGTGCGGATTGATGATGAGGAGCGTCTGTTCGCCGTTTTGGAGAAAAAATTGAAGCCTTTGGGCTTTAATGTATATTATAAGAACTATTGGAAGTGAAAGATAAAGTCAAAGACTTTGTCTTAGACTAGGAGGTTGAATAAGATGGTGGATAGAATAACTACAAGTCAGGATAGGAGAAATTTTTTAGATATGTGCAAAAGGTTGATATCTAAGAAGGGAGATGCCAAGAGAAGGGAATTGGAGAAGCTGAATAAAGGCGATGACAAAGGCATAGATGCTGTGATTGATGTAATGCAAAAGGATTACGATAAGTCTTTGAAAGAGCTTGAACTTGCTTTCACTCAGCGGGTTTATGAGCAGTTAGGGAAGCATATCAAAGGGAAGAAAAAAAGAAATTTATTTGCAGATTCATATTGTGTCGATGTTCAGGAAGTAGTAGATGATGAGATTGGCGACCCTGATGAGTGGATTGATGATGCAGTAGATAAGTATGAAGCCAAGCTTAATGATAAGCTGTTTGAGATTGAACAGGAGCTTATGTTCGCAGATTTGCCGAGGCTTCAGAAGATGTTTGAGGACTTAAAAAAATTGTGAGGTTGAATAAAATGGCAATAGGTTGGGATTGGGCTGAGGAAAAGAAGACAAAGGAAAAGACAAAGAAAGAAGAGAAAAAGGTTAGTCTGTTGAATGACTGGGGTGATATTGATGATAAAGAGAGTGAAGAATAAAATACACGTAGAGCAACTTATGGAGAATGCTATGGATTGGTTCAATAACCTGCTCGAAGCAGAAGTTGAGAACATTATCCTGGCAGGAAGCCAAGGAAATCAATGATGATGATGTGGAGTGGTAAAATGATGAAATTAAGGATAGAGATTGATGAAGAAAAGACAGAAGCTGTTATGGAAGGGGCTTGCTCTAATAAGGCAGAGCTTTATGCCGCCATTGGATTGATGGAAGATATGAAGTTTAAGCTATTGAGTGCCACGCAGGACGATGGCTCAACTAAGGCTTTTGTTTTAAAAATGGATAAGGATAAGATGAAAGATGGGGAAGTATGAAAAGATACATATGGCTAAGACACTTGCAACCAGCAAAAGGCATAAGTGCCCGATGTGCAAGGCGTCAGTTGGTGTCTTCATAGGTAAGACAATTAAATGTTGGCAATGTGGCTATGTGTTGTATAAGGAAGAGGGTTGGTAATGATACACTTAGGCGAATGTGATTGGTGTGGGAAGCACAGATTAGTTGGTGTTCACGGCAACTCAATAATATGCGAGGAGTGTTTTGAAAATGGTTAAGGAAATAATTTCAAAGGGAGAGTTGGCTGTCTTTATAGATACGCCAAATTGCACTCAGCCGACAAGGCTGTTTTGTTGCAATAAAGTTCAGCTTGAAGGCAATCACTTATTTTTTTATGGCAATGAAGCTCTATTGATGAAAGTTTGGCTAAAAGGAAGTGGCATAAATTTTGTTAGGATTGATGATGCTCTTAAAAGCGTCGGAATAATGGTGAATGAAATTGGAAGCTTACAGGACTAAGTTGGGATTAAGGCATTTATGGGGTTTGCTTTGGCTTATCCCTTTGTTGCTTGCTCAAACTATGTGGCAGGCTGTTTGGATGGCAGTTATAGTGTCAGGAATCTTTTGGCTGAGAACGATTTTTGTTAGGCCTAAGAAAAATCTTGATGTTGTGAGGCGCATTCAGGACGACTTGCACTTGGACTTTGCTTATTTCAGGTATAAGCCATCAGATAAAAAGTCTATTATTGGCGGTTTTATGATACCAATATTGCCTTTTATAGCCTTCGTTCGTTCAAAGAAGCGGTTTATAGAAGCAAGTATACACGAGCATTATCATATGTGGTGGATGATTTATGGGTTTCAGACTGCAGTGGCTTTTGCATTTATTGCGATAGCCGGATACCTTCCTTTCCCTTGGAGTTATGTTGCAGCGGGCATTTGCATACTTGCTTGGATGATTTTCAATGAATACCTGGCATTCACTTCAACCAAAGCTTATGCCGAAGCAAGAGGTTTCAAAGGGATACGTTCATTTGACCTTGGCATTGTCAAGAAGTATGCTGTATTTTATGGCTCAGTTATTACTGTGTTTATATTGCTCCGTCCGCTTAAACAGATACGTTGGAGCTTTTATATGCTATGCTTGATTGGTGCTGTGTTATTGCTTGGCAAGCTTTGGTATTATGCTTTTGAGAAGTGGGGTTGGCTAAAGAAACAGGAGGAACTCGATGGATAAATCAACTGCTGTTGAATATGAGCTTGAAAAGTTAGGATTGAGGCACTGGGATAAGAATTTGATGCTTTTGCCTTTAAGCTTGCTTCACAAAATCCCAAATGATATGCTTATGACTTCAATATTTGGGAACAGGCTTATGAAAGAGCATATTGATACAGATACTCGGGCAGGGTTGCTTGCTTTTGGATTTGTTGAAAGTCAATATGAAGAAGTGCTTAGATTGCTAAGGTGATTAATATGTGTATGACTGGCAAGCCGAATAGGCTTACTGCAAAGGAATTGGCTCAGGTGCTTGGCTGTAAATCAGTTAGGTTTGGAGCATATGTGGTGTTCATAGAATGGTGAAGCGTAGTTCAGATGACATAATTTACAAGGTTATTGAGCTTTTGCTTTACTCAGATTTAAACAAGACTAACCTGATGTATAAGGCAAATATGTCGCATACTCAACAGGCAATATATATGGAGTCGATGGCTATGGATGGTTTCATTAGGGAAGTTGAAAAGGGCAAGTGGCGTGTTTTACCAAAAGGGCTTGAATTTTATATTCAGAAGAGGATTGAAAAAGTAATGTTTGAGTATAAGGCGAGGTTGGAATAATGGCATTTCATTTATGGACTTTGGGATTGTTAGCTGTTGTAATTATCATCTACGTGGTGATTAGTAGGGTTGGCAATAGAAAAGAAGCTGTTAAGGGTGCAGTTCATATGGAGTCTGGCAAGGTCGGTGCAAGTATGCGTGATGACTTTGGTGAATGGCTGTTTTACTCTGGCAAGGCTTTCGTGTATACTTTTGTTATGATTGGGCACTTGTTCAAGAAATTGTTTGGTATCCTTAAAATATTTGTAAGCTGGTATAAAGGCAAAAGTGAGGATAAGGTTAAGCGTGTTCCGAAGGGCTATCTTTGGTGTCCGAGATGCCAGAATTATTTTCATAAGAGCCACGCTTGCTTTAAGGGAGCAAAATGATATTCAAATTTCCAGAACCTTACGAGCTGGCAATTGCCAGTGGAATTATGTGGATAATCGCAGGGCTTGCCATAAAAGATATGCCTTGGAGAGCTATTGCTGTTGGCATTGGCTTTGTTTTGTTTGTATATGGGATTATAAAAATTCCAATTCGGGTGAAGAAATGAGAGAAAGCACAGCTTGGTGCAGATGTGGAGATGCTTTGGAGACAATTCCTATTTATAAGATAGATAAGAGATATGGTAAGATAATTGCGCGTTATGAATATTATTGCCTGGGTTGCGATGAAACTTTTGTGTTTCATAAAAAGGTGAAGAAAGATGAATAATTTTAGCATGCTAAAAATAGATTGTTTATCGGAGATATTGAATGTTGCAGATGTCCAACTTTATTTGGACTGGGAAAATGAGAAAACTAATTAAAAAAAAGTTTAATGAAGGTGACAAGATTATGCCTTTGCCAGAGGCTGACTTAGTTTATCCTTTATCAGGTTCAATACTTGAAGTTGAGCATCAATTAATTATGGACCATAAATCCTGTGATGGGTGCAAAGACACTTATGTTCATTTATGGAGGGCAAAGGATTACACAGTTAAGTTCAGGGTTGGCAGGAAGTCGTTTGCGGTTGATAGCCAATATTTTAGGCTTATGGCTGATAATGATGTGGCTGACTTTATGTTAGATGAGTTGTAATTGGAGGTTGAAAATGAAAAAAGAAACAAAGTGTAAGTGTTGTGATGAGAAGATAACTAAGGATAGTGTCTTCTTTTTTCACAGTGCCTGTTGTAATGCTCATTTTGAGGGCATCATATATACAGATATAGCTGGGCATCAGGCTCACCTGGTTGTTTGTGAGAAATGCGGTAAGTTTAGTGGCGTTATCGATACTGAATATGGGTGTGATGCAGAGCTTCAGGCTAAGATAACCAAGCAGGTGAAAAAATGAATAACCTATTTTTTGTATGCACGCACAATATATGTAGGAGCGTAATGGCTCAGGATGTATTCGCCAGAATTGGATTTGAGACAAAATCCGGTGGTGTCCTGAGTTGAGCTTGGAGGCTAATATCTGGGCACGAGGCGTGGGAAAATGAGCTATGCATTTTTGATTGCGAGTGTATTGACTTTGGCTTTAGCCTTTTATATGTCAAATCGCTATGCTGGTTTCGTGATTGCCTATGTTTTGTTGATGGTTTATATCCTTATTGAGAGGAACAAGAAATGAACTCAAAGTATAAAGTCGAGGTATATCATCCGAATTCAATGGCAGTTATATATAGGCACTATCTGAATAATAAAGATAAAGCCAAGGAAATTTATGATGAATATAAGAATTCAGACTGGAATATGGTTACTCTCTTTGAACGTGTTGGAGAGGAATGGGAAGGAATAGAATATAATGAGGGTGAATAAGATGAAATATGAATGTCCGTGGTGTAAGAAGGTTAAAGAAGCTGGTAAGAATACACTGATAGTGCCGATAACTGCTGGGCTTGGAGCTGTTAATGGCTATTTTTGTGATAGCAAATGTTATGATGCTTATGAGGCTGACCAAAAAGAGAGAAGCGAGCGTGGCACAAGAGGTATGAAAAAGGTATTCCTTTGGACTGCCATAATTGTTGGGGCCCTTATATTATTCATCGCAGTGAGGGCATTGATTTAAATGATTAAATCAGTTGATTTGTATTTTAAAGATGGCGGTTCAGATAAGGAATATCACGCTAAAATAGAAGCTGAAGGAACTGGTTATGTTGTGAATTTCGCTTATGGGCGCAGAGGTAATGCGTTGATGATTGGCACTAAGACACAATCACCGGTATCTATTGAAGAAGCTAAGAAGATATTTGATAAATTAGTCACCGAAAAGAGGGCTAAAGGATATACCGAGTCCGGTGATGGAAAAGCATTTGCTATGAGTGCTAAAGCTGGGAAAGTATCTGGCCTGTTGCCACAGTTATTAAATTCCATTGGTGAGGATGAATGTGAAAAGCTCCTTAAAGATGATGATTATGGTGCTCAGAAGAAGTTTGATGGTAAGCGCATAATGATTCGCAAAAAAGGAAAAACAATTGATGGCTCCAATAGGAAAGGATTGGTGGTTAGTTTGCCTCAAGAGATAGTTGATGAGCTGAGTAGTTGGCCTGACTGCGAGATTGATGGTGAATTGGTAGGAAGCACTTACAATGTTTTTGATATGTTGAGCAAGGATGGGGAAGACTTGAGAAAAAGAGATTATCAGGGTAGATATGCGCAATTTGCCTTATTTCAGGGAACTTATGTGAAGGTTGCCGAGTTGGCAGTCACAGTGGCAGCGAAGAAATTACTTTATAAGACTCTCGTTAAGCAGAAACAAGAGGGAATTGTGTTTAAAAATCTTGATGCTCCTTATAGTGTTGGCAGGCCAAATAGTGGTGGAACTCAGCTGAAATTCAAGTTTTATGCTACTTGCTCTGCGGTGGTTGGGAGCATTAATAAGCAGCGGAGCGTTGGTTTATTGATAGAAGGGATATCTGTTGGAAATGTGACTATTCATCCAAATAAGGGTATCCCTAAAATAGGGGATGTTGTTGAGATAAAATATCTGTATGCCTATGAGGGAGGCTCTCTTTATCAGCCACAATATATTGGGGTGAGGGATGACCTTGATGCTGATGATTGTAAGATGGCGCAGTTAAAGTATAAGCCAGAAGAGGAGGAATGATAAAGATATGGAGCACTATGAATATTTTGGCAATGCGCTGATATCCTTTAAGCAAGGGATATTAAGGGGAGTTGAGTTTCAGGACTTGTTTCCAGATAGGCACTGGGATTTTAAGTATATGGTTGACCGGGCTCTTAACTTATTTCCAAGAGCGATTGTCTTTGAGGTGGATGAAGACTTGAAGAAGACTTGTGCCTTGCATAAAGCCAAAAAAAAGGAGCAATTTTTGCCACATAACCCTATGTTTTTGGATGTTAAATTTGCTCAGGAGGAATATGGTGATAAGCTCAAGAGCAGCTCGGTTATAGGTATTTTGCTTACAGAGTCCCCATTGCACAGGGAGGATAGTGCCGGTTTTAAGAAGTTTGAGTCAGAGGGAGCGATTGGCAAGGCAATCAATGCTATAACTGTATCATTTAGGAGCGGAAAAGTTTGGCTTGACTCAGCCACGTTCAATTATGAGATATTTGATGGCAAGAAGCATCACATAACGCATAAGAAGGTTCCCGAAGGTAACTTTATTGCGAATTTTGTCAATAACGTTTTAACATTTATCAATGACCCAGAAATTCAGCTTATTCGCACAGTGCGTGGTGAAAAGAACATTCAGAGGCGCTTGAAGATGGGTAAGATGCCTTTGCCAGATAGCCTGACAGTTAAGCTCAATGGCGAGCTGAAAAGATATGTCACTGACTTTGCAGCTAATGTGCATCACGGCACAGCTGGTTGGCACTATAATTATAGGTTTCCAGTGCGTGCCCACGTTAGAAGGTATCGTGATAAGAAGACTCTTGAGATTATCAAAGAGGTTAAAGTAGAGGAATATATGAAAGGGCAAGGCCCGCTTATCACAAAAAAGTATGAATTGGAGGCTAAGACTAGTTAGCAATAAAATATCTGGAGATGAATGGATGAAAAAACAAAAGGAAATGAGACAAAAAACAATTGATAATAAGAAAAGTGATGTAGCCAAGTTCAGGGAAAAATGGCTGAAGAAAGGCTTCGAGCTGGTTAACATCACGACTTTATGCGAGGTTATTTTGGGCAACAGTGGCTGGTGCAATGATTTCAACGAGCCGGATGAGACTTGTCATCATATCCAGATTAGGTATAGAGAGGAAGTTATTGCCAATGTCCACGCAAACTCAATTTATCCTATAGATGATAATTATTATGTTGTTTTCAGTGTGCCAGATATTAATGGCGATGATTTCATAATATTCAGGAAGGTGAAGAAGAATGACTGATGAAAGAATAAGTTTTATTTGTGTTCGAAGTGCAGAGTTAAGGAAAGGAAAATCAGTTTTGGAGTTGTCGCAAAGTGACGCTATGAAATTGGCTTGGAAAGAATTTAATGGAGGTAGTTGAAATGTTGTGGGAACCTATTTATATTGTGATGTTGGCAGCAGCCGATATCTTATTTACCTATGTTTTGCTTAACAAGACAATTAAGATGGGTAAAGGAAAGGAATTTGAGAACTCGGAAGCTAATCCAGTTGTAAGGTATTGCCTGAAGCGATGGGGAATTCATAAAGGCACAAGAATAGCTGCTTTGTATTCAGTTACGGCGATTACTGCGGTTATCTTTTATTTGAGCAGGCGTTACGCCGAACCGGCATTCAGGAATATGCTTTATTTTGTGATGGGTGTATATAGCTTGATGTTGCTTGTTCATATATCGAGTTTCAGGTTTTTAAAGCACCAAGAGGAGGTGATGAAAAATGCAAAGAAAAAAAACAAAACCCGTGGTGCTTAAAGCTGTTAGGAAGTATCAGAGTAGCACAAGAGGAATTGAAACAAGGAATAATTATGTGCGGAGAAAAAAAGAGATAATTTCAGAATATAATAGGAAGTATCAGAGGGAGTTAACGGAAAAAGTAAAGAGGATTGGCTTTTGTGCCACCTGCAAGAAGCGCCCAGGTAAGGTTAAGCGTTACTTAGCTAATGATGGGACTTGGAAGGAACGAGTATTGACAGTTTGTGAGACGTGTTCGGAATTGAATAAAAAGCGTGCAAAAATTTGGAGGGATACAAAATGATGAGGGCTAAAGTAGGAAATGTAGAATTTGAAGTTGAGACAAAGGAAGAGGCTGAATGGCTGGTTGAGATAGGTAATGCTACGGAGGAAGTTCCAGAACTAGAACCAGAACCGGCTAAAGCAGAAGCTCAAAGAGCTTATATGGGTAAGTCAAAGCTCAAGAAGCAGAAGAATAAGCATTGGTCATCTGAGGATGACGAGTTTTTAAGGGAGAATAGGGATATGCCTGTGAAGAAGCTTGCTAAGTTATTGGGCAGGACTAAGGTTGCAATTAGAGTTAGGCTTTCTCATTCCCACATACCTAGAGCTAAAGCTATTGCTCCGCCAAAAGGCGTGTCAAAAGAGCAGAAAAAGGTTTTGGCTTTGTTCAAGGATGGCAAAACTCGTGAGGAGATGGCTACTGAGCTTGGAATACCTATTTCGAGGGTGTATTATCACGTTTGGAGGCTCAGGCAGCTCGGACTTGTTTCAGCCACTGGAACCGAGAAGAAAAGAAAAGGTGTTAAGCATTTCACAGAAGATGAGCTTAAATACATAAGGGAGAATGTCGGGAAGGTGTCGATTTATTCAATGGCTAAGCATTTAGGCAGGCATCCGTCGTCAGTTCACGGTAAGCTAAAGACGCTTGATTTAACAAAGCCAGGCCCTGCGTACGACTCTCTTGAAAAGAAGGAGAGGAAAGCTAAGAAGGCCTTGACTTTTGATGCTTTAACTAGGCATCCGGAGCTTCAGCAGGTTGCTTCAGATTTGGTGATTTCCTGCGCCAGTCAAAAGATACCTTTGAAGCTTGCTGACTTGGTTAATGTGCTTGACCTTGATGAGGGTGAAGCCAAGGTATTGCTTGTTGATATTTTCAACAATCAGAATAAGATATATAAATTCCTTGGCAGGCCAAATGGCAAGATTATTTGGAAAGCGGATGAGCTGAATTTCAGATGAAGAAAAAGAAATCCTATGTGTTTGAGTGCACTTGTGGAAATCGTATCTGTGAGAAGGGATTTGAGTGGGATGCCAAGAAAGCTTGGCATTTCGCCAGATGCAATTCCTGCGGTGCCGAGGTCTACATAAGGTTCAGGACGGGGTGGTTGAGATGAAAAAGAAGTCAAAGGATTATCTGAAGGGGTTTAAGGCAGGAGCTATGTGGGCTTTTCAATGGTGTGACTTTCAGTTGAGAACAGGTGATTTTGAAGCTGAATTGGAAGAAATTATTTACGAGATGAAGTAAAGAAGCTTTTGGGGGTAATAAAAATGAATAAGAGATTTGTCTTTATACAAGACACATATACGAATGAGGCGGTAGTTAATTTAGTGAGTGATATCTTCAAGCAGTTGAAGATAAAGCATAGAAAGATTAAATCAGAGATTGAGGTGATATAAAATGGCATTGCCAATAAAAGGATATGGTGGCCCCAATGTGCCGCCAAAGACTCCCAGTGAGTTGATTGATGAGAGCACAAAGAAAGCAGTTAAGATTGGGCTAAAGGTTGTATTTTGGGCATTTGTAGCTCTTATTTTATTGAACATACCTTATACAATCCGTTCAGGACAGGAAGGTGTCCTTTTAACCTTCAACAGAGCAGCGCCAGTTGGTATTGAGCCGGGGCTTCACGTGAAGTTTCCATTAGTTCAATCTGTTGTAAGGTTCGATGTGCAAACCCAGAAATACGGTGCTGATGCGACACAGAGCACTTTGGAAAGCGCAGCTTCAAAGGATTTGCAGGTTGTGAAGATGAGGATAGTTGTGAACTATCATATTGCGCAAAGCAAGGCTCCAGAGATTTTCAAGAACTTAGGGACTGGCTACGTGGATAAGGTTATAGTTCCGACAGTTCACGAGACTGCAAAGGCAACGACAGCTCAGTTTACAGCAATAGAGCTAATAACTAACAGGGAAGCGGTAAGGGCCGAGATTGAGAATTTGCTGAAAATTAAGCTTGCTCCATACAATATTATAGTGGAACAGGTTTCAATAACCGACTTTGATTTCAGTGACCAGTTTAATGCGGCCATTGAGAATAAAGTTACAGCGGAACAGAATGCATTGACAGAGCAGAATAAGCTATCTGTAGTTCAGTTCCAGGCACAGCAAGTTGTAGCTGCAGCCAATGGACAAAGGGATGGTGCAATTGCTATGGCTGAGGGGCAGGCAAAAGCAACTAAGCTTAATGCGGAGGCAGAAGCTTATAGGGTTCAGCTTGTTCAGCAACAGCTTTCAAAGAGTCCGCAGTATGTGGATTATATAAAGGCTTCGAGATGGACGGGAGTGCTCCCAACTTTTTATATGACTGGAGGCAATACACCTTTAATTATGTCGTTGCCAAGCTTTGCAACAACTGAGACAGATGAAACCCAATAGTCGGCAGGAAATTATTGAAGGGATAGCTTCGGTTATCCCTATTTTATTTTTAGCTGGAATTATTAGGGTGATTGTTATGGCAGTTAGAAGAATAAAGGAAGCCGTTGACCCTTTTTCAAAAGGTTGGAGCTATTTAATGGCTGCAGAAAGCAAGGCGCCAGAAACTAAAATGTCTGACTTGAAGAAGATTGCAGAGCCGAAGCCTAAGAATTATATTTTTAAATATTTGCTGAAGCAATGGCAGTTTTGGGTTGTAATTATTTTGCTCATGGCGGCAATCGTTGTGTCAAATAACGACCAAGTTGTTGCCGGTTCAATAGAGAAACCCGCAGTTGTTCAAGAACAACAATCAGTTACCACAGCGTTGCAACAAGTAATGGTTGGTATGCGGGGTATTGTTGCATATGTGCCCGTCTTGGTGGCTGTGTTCATTATATTTACTATAATTAGTATATTTATCAAGCTAGGAAATAAGTTTAAATAGAAAGGTGGTTAAAAATGGAGAAGGAAGAGGCATTTGTAAAGTTAAATACAAATATATCGGCAATCTGTGCTAAGTATGGTGTGCCGAGCTATGTAGAAGAAGATATAAAGAATGCAGTTAATGAGTGTGAGCAAGAGGTGCTCTGATGAAGCGTTACATAGTTATTTCGGAGACTGGCGAGATTAAGATGTTGAAGCTTCCGCCAAGTGCTGATAATTGTGTGTGGATGGAGTTAAAACCAGGCAAGAAGAATGCCGAGACATTGGCAAGAGCAGCAGAATACTGTGACAAGGAGGTAGACTATGAAATTTAAAGATGCACCGGTAAAATATGTTTGTGATAAATGTAAGAACATTGAGAGATATACTGTCTTTGAGTATATAGTTAAGGTTTTCGCGCAATTAATGATGGGCCTGGGCATTTTCCTGTTTGCATTCGTAGTGTATTTTGGGCCTAATGTTGTTGTATCGTCATTTATGAACTTCAATACTTTGAATTATGCCAAGCAATATGATGTTGAGCTTCGTGACTTGGCGCTTAACCTTACCTATCCTGTGAATGGTGATGACCCTTTTGTGATTGCAGATAAGATAGCAGAAGGCCTGGGTAGGGTTAGGTATGTATTGCCAAGTCCTTTTCAGATGATTCAAGACCCGATTGAGACTTACAATAAGGGAGGTGATTGTAAAAACACAGCCATATTTTTTTCAGCTATGATGACAACACTTGGTTTTAAGTCAATCGTGATATGTGATGTTGGGCACGACCATTGTGTTTCGAAGATTATGGGCCGTGGTGATTATTTAAATATGTATATGATTATGGACCTTGCAAGTGCGAGGGCAGAAACTTACTACAATGGAGATGATTTTTGGGATGACGAAGCAACTTCCACCTGGTCCAAATCATACCTTTGGAAAAGCAAGTCCACCCCAATAAATTATCCGATTAATTTGGACTGAGGTGGATTGCGATGAAGCTGTGGATTTGGCCAGTGATGGTGATTATTTTCATAATCACGTTGCCAATTTATATTTTATTATTATTTGGTTTGTTCATAGTGTTTTGTTTCAGAGAGTTAAGACGAAAGCTTGGAGGTTGATATTATGCCTGGTCGTAAGTGCCCCGAGTGTGGCAGTTTGGAATTAAGGTGGGATAAGGAGAAGGGCGAAATACTTTGTAGAGCCTGCGGTCTCGTGGTAGATGATAAGCTGGTTGACTTTGGACAAGAGTGGCGTGATTTTGGTGAGGATTCAGATAAGATGCGTCGTTCAGGTGCTCCTTTAAGATATACTGAGTTTGACCAAGGTCTTGGGACTACAATTGGCAATAAGCAGGATTTATATGCTTTGAAAGGCAAGGATAGGTATAAGTTCAATAGGCTTAAGCAGTGGCAGAATAGGGTTTCTACTTCATTGGAAAGAAACTTGAAAATGGCTCTTGCTGAGCTGAAAAGAGTATCTAGCTTCCTGCAGATTTCAGGCCAAGTAGAGGAAGAAGCTGCAAGGCTTTACACTCTGGCAGTTCAGAAGAATTTGGTTAGAGGCAGGGCTATGGAAGCAGTTGTTGCTGGTTGCCTTTATGCTGCCTGTAGGAGATATGAAATCCCTAGAAACTTGGATGAGTTCGCAGTAGCGGTAGGTATGGAGAAGAAGGATATTGGTAGGACATATAGGTTTGTAGCTAGGGAGTTGTCTCTTAAGATATTGCCTTCGGACCCCCTGGATTATTTGCCTAAGCTCATATCTACATTGAAGCTCGACCCTAAAACTCAGTCTCTGGCAGCTGATTTGATTCAGCAGACTCAGGCAGCGCAGCTCACATCTGGCAGGACTCCGAATGGAATAGCTGCCGCCGCAGTATATGTTGCTGCTTTAATTAACGGCGTCAGAAAAACTCAGCGTTCGGTTGCAGATGCTGCCTGCATAACTGAAGTTACAATTAGAAACAGGTATAAGGAGATGGAGGGTGCCCTTAAGCTAAAGGAGCTTATAAGGGAGACTAAGCGTCGTGAACACAGAGAAAAAGATATGAAATCTAGGTTGAAGAATAGGAAGAAAGCAAAAGATTTAAATAAGAGGAAGCTTAGATTATTTACATAGTTGGAGGTGGTTGGCTTGTTAAGGACATATAGTATATATTTGCTGGGCTTTCCAGTGAGAGTTCTAATATGGATATTAATTGCCTTTTTTCTTGGCTTGATATTCAGTATGTTGCAGTGGCCTTCTTTTTGGAGGAGGTTCTTTGATAAGCAGCATAAGAAAAATGTGGAGCTTAGGAAAGTAGATAAGGAGACGTTGATAGAGCAAAGGACTAAGCAGTCAAAGCGTCTAGTAAAGATATTGCTTTGGATTGTCGGGATACTTTTATTCCTGCTTGCTTTGTTTTATCTTGTCGGGAGTTTGTAAATGGCAATAGTGCTGAGACTCGGGGACGTCGTAGATTTTAATATCATCAAGTCAGAGAAGACTATAATCTTGACTACTAAAACAATAGTCTATGAGATTCTAGTCAATGATGATGGTAATGCAAATCGCCTAATCGCTTTTTTGCAGAATGCTATGCGGCCGGAGGTAGTTGTGAAGAAGGAGCCTAAATTGCCTAAATTTTATGTAGAGGGCGAAGGCAAGAATGGCGTTTAGTATGTTTGCGGGAGGAGGCATTTGGCATTATGTCGCTATTGCGTTAATATTATTTATGGTTTTTTTTATTTACCTGATATTCACTCAGCCAAAGAATGCCTTATATTATGCAGAGAGATTTTTTGTTATCGCGTTCAAAGTTGTAAGCTTTTTGTTCATTGGCCTTTTTAATTTTGGCGTGGCTGTCGGAAGAGGTATTAAAAATATGGTGAACAGGAAATGAAGCAGATTTGTAAGTATTGCAAAGGTTCGGGTAGAAGGACAGGCGGTATTTGTTCCCAGTGTGATGGCTATGGACACTATGAGGTTTGAGAAGATGGGGATGTTTGACAGTATATTTTTGAAGATGAAATGCCCTTATTGTGGGGAAACTCACCTTATGGAGTTTCAGACGAAGGACTTGTCAAATAGCCTATCGGTTTTCAAGAAGGGAGGTTTTGTTGGCAAAAAATTCACTTTCCTTGAGGTAACTGGCGATTGCCATTCGAATCATTGTCAAGATGTTGCTGACAAGCGCGATATGATTAGGCAAGGCACACCTTCTGGCTTTGGTGCATTGTTTGAAGCAAAAGTTGAAGTTAAGGATGGCGTGATAACAGGTAAAATTTATGATTTGGTTTTAGAAGAAAAGAGCACGGAGAAGTTTGTGAATAAGCACAAAATTAAATGGAAGGATACTTATAAGGGAAGAAAAAATGGAAAAGCAATTGTCTTTCCCCGGGATGGGAAAAATGGCAGAATGTTTTGAAACGGCGCATTTTATGAGGAAGCCAAATGAGTTCATTCACTGTTGGTCAGACTACAGTGAAGACTCGAGTGATGATACGGATAGGCTTGAAGCATATGGAAAAGAATCATACAATGATTTCCAAGGTCTTGCAGATAAGCCCTGCGTTTATGCTCTGGCCAGATTAAGGGCAGATGATTTTTCATCTCCACCAGTAGTTAATCTTTCGCCAGCATATAGGGGAGAGCTTAATGCCTTGCTATGTTGGACTGGACTGCGTTACATATATATCGTATATTCGGACTCTGCCTTTTGTATTCGAGATAGGCTAAATGAGGAAATAATGAAAGTGGAGGTATTTGACGACAGCCATTGGAATGATGTGAAGGATAGGCTCTTGTTGAATATGTTGTGATGGGAACTGACCATGAAATTGTATTTAAAGCGGATTGCCAGGTTTGCGGCAGGAAGGATGCTGATTGCAGAAATCATCATTTGATTCCCAGGAGGCTGTTGGCTACTTTGCCTTTCAACAGGCAGAAGCAATGGAAGCATCTGCAAGTGAGGATTTGCAGCAGCTGCAACTCATACATTCATCCTGAGAACAAATTATATAAGAAAATTATTATTTTGAAAAAGCAATTGGGCTATAAGTTGAGCGAAGAAGAACAAGAAGTGGAGAAGAGTGATGAAAATGAAGGTAATAATTGCGGGGAGCCGGAAAGAGACAAATTATGATGTTGTGAAGAATGCCATTGAATTTAGTGAGTATAAGATAACTACGGTAATCAGTGGCGGTTGTCGTGGCGTTGATAAGTTCGGTGAGCAGTGGGCTAAGGAGAATAAGATACCTTTGCAGGTCTTTAAGGCAGACTGGGCAAAATATGGGAGAGCTGCTGGCCCCAAACGAAACCGGCAGATGGCAGAAGAAGCTGATGCTCTTATTGCAATCCTTTATCCAAAGAGCCGTGGCACTAACGACATGATAAAAACAGCATTAAAGCAAGGCCTGAAGGTTTTTGTGCATACTCCTATCGGAGTCGATACTTTAATAGTGTGAGGTTAAAATGATTGAAGATATGCCTAAGCTAGAGTGTCCTTTTATAAGAAAGGAAGTTAATGGGGACTATCTGATTACTCCAGAGATAACTCCGGGTTTTGAATGGGTTTTTGAGGAGGATGGTGTTTGGGTAGAAGAGAAGCTTCACGGAACAAATGTTTCAATTTATATTCAGAATGGGGTAATCACTGGCGTCTTCAATAGGACTGAGCGAATTCCTTTTTTTAATCATGGCAAAAAACATATAATTGACGGGTTATTAAATAGTTATGAGCGCGGGATGATTGATTTATTGCCTGATGGTCAGCACTTCGGAGAATGCATCGGTCCAAAAATTAATGGAAATCCTTACAAGCTGAAGGAGCACCTGTGGGTTCCTTTCGACACATTCACAAAGAAACACTTAAGCTACAAGAGCTGGGGAAAATATCCTAAGACATTTGAAAGCATAGAAGAGTGGATGAAGACGTTGATGCCGCTTTATTATCTGATGATTCATGGGAGTGAGGAACATGATGCTACTTGTGAAGGCAGTATGTGTTATTGTAAGCAAAGAAGAGAGAAGCTTGACACATTTGGCTTTGTAGAAGGAATAGTGTTCAAACACCCAGATGGTAGGTTAGCAAAGATAAGAAAAGATATGTATCCTTGGTTTAAAGGAACGAGGCACAAAGAATGAACTTTGACGATTATCAGGGTGAAAGTAGAAAGACGGCCATCTATCCCAGTATAGATAATAATATACAGTATCCGACTCTTGGTCTCTGTGGTGAGTGTGGTGAGGTTGCAGAGAAAATAAAGAAAATAATGAGGGATAAAGCGGGAATTGTATCATTGGATGATAGGGAGTGCATAAAGCACGAGCTTGGAGATGTCCTTTGGTATGTTGCCGCACTTTGCTCAGAGCTAAACTTATCGCTCAATGAAGTTGCTGAATTCAATATAAGAAAGCTAAAGTCAAGGCAGGATAGGGATATTTTGAAGGGAAACGGTGACAATAGATGAATTTCCTAGATGCAATATCAAAATTGAGGGAAAGTAAGGGGATGGTCAGGCTTAGTTGGGACAGTAATCATCCCGTGAAATATCTGTGGCTGACTAGCCAAAGCGTAATTGTTATGAGCATAGGTGGCGGATTGAGCAGTCCGCCATTTATACCTTTGGATGATTATTTGGCTGTAGATTGGGAAATCATAAATATAAGTGAGGTTTGAAAATGTTAGAAGAACAAGTTAGATTGAGTAAAATTAAGGGAGTTTGCAGCGGTAATAATGCTAAAGATAGGCAGGATAATGTGAAGCAATTGATTCAGGGCCAAACAATATATTTCAAGCCTGAGCCGGATAATCCTGTGGATTCCAACGCAGTCAAATTATTCCTGGATCCTGAAATGAAGAGAGAGCTCGGATATGTTGATAGCCAGCTTTTGAAGGATATGATTGGTTTCGAAGTTGATACTGTTATGGTCCGTTCAATTGGAAGCGCCACAGGCAACAGGTTTGCCAATTGGGGTGCCAACATTATGATTGTTTTCAGGAAAAAGGAGGCTTAAAAATGGCAAAGGAAATTAATTTAGAAGAGTGCGTTTATCACGAGGTCATCAACAGGCCCGGTTTGCTTAGAAAGGTAGAGGTGAGTGCAGAAAAGGGCGGTCTTGCAGAATGTTATGCCTGCGAAGGTTATGACTGCGAATGCCCTGATTACAAGCCTTTAAAAGATACAAAGGAATATGTGGTGGAAAAATAATGGATGTTTCTGTTGTGATGCCTTGCTACAATGAGGAGAAAACAGTTGCTAAATGTGTAATTCAGGCTCTTGGAGCAATCAAAAGGGCCCGTTTAACTGGCGAAGTTGTTGTTGCGGATAATGGAAGCACAGATGATTCAGTCGGGCTTGCCAGGAAAGCTGGAGCTAGAGTTGTTCATCAACCAAAAAAAGGCTATGGTAATGCCTATCAAAAAGGATTTGCTTCGGCAAAAGGAAGATTCATAATTATGGGAGATAGTGACTGCACATATGATTTCAATGATATTCCAGAATTCGTGAAATATTTAGAGCAATATGATGTTGTTATCGGGTCTAGGCTTAGAGGGAATATTGAGCCGGGAGCTATGCCTTGGTTACACAGATATATTGGAAACCCGATTTTAACAAAAATATTAAATATATTGTTCAAAACGAATGTCACTGATGCTCATTGCGGTATGCGGGGCTTTAGAAAAAAGACTTTGGACAAAATGAATTGTAAATCAGAAGGGATGGAGTTCGCTTCAGAGTTAGTCATAAATGCATCTGATTTTAGAATAAAAGAGATTCCGATTAATTATTATGCTAGGCCAGGTGGTTCAAAAGCTAAATTAAAGTCTTTTAGGGATGGTTTTAGGCATCTGAAATTCATGGTTAATGAGAAACGCACGAGACAAAAGGAGAAGGCGAATATTTTCTGGGCCAGAATAGATGGTGAATAATATGAAAAAAAATAAAGATAAGGCGGATGAAATGTGGAGAAGGCCTTTTTGGGAGGGATGGTGATGGTGAAGAAAGAAAAGAAGCTTGAATTTAGTAAAGTACCCTATTATCCGGACAGCGAGACTTGGATAATGTGTGACGAGACTGGGAAGACCTGGGCTGGCGCTCCTGTCAAAAGCAGGACAATCTGGGAAGTCAATGACCCGAATGAGAAGGGAAAGCAGTTCACCTGCAGAAACCAGTTCGAGGCAGAAGTTATTTCAACATTATATGATATACAGCATAGGCTGAAGAAGCTGGAGAAGCGATGTCACAAGATTTAGTATATGAATTGCTGAAGAAAAACCAAGGCAAATGGTTTAATTACAAGCAGATACTTAATGAGCTGAAGAAGAATAATGTTCATGTGACTAATTCAACCATAACCTGTAATGTTTCCAAGCTTCTTAAGTGGAAGTTCGTAGAGGCAGGAATATCTCGCACAAAGCGAGGTCAGGCAATAAGAAAGTTTAGAGTGGGGAGGTAAAAAAATGACAACTAAATATTTTGTAGAGGTATATGAGCCTTTTTCAGGCGCATCAGGCAATAAGCAGTTCAAGCTGTTGGATAAGAAAGAATGTGAAACTATGCAGCTTGCTAAAGACAAGATAATTGAATGGGTGAAGGCAGGACATGACGAAAGCAACATTATCCTTTATGCAGTCCAAGACATTGCTTTTAAAATAGAGTATTCAGTTAAGTTTGTAGCTAAAGAGGAGGCTGAGGCATAATGGATGAAGAAATAATTAAAAAAAAGAAGAAGAACCCTTTGAATGTTGTTTTATCAGTCGCCATAATTCTTCTATTAGTGGTAGTGGTGTATCTCGTGGTCGTTGGGAAAAACCCATTTGAGGGTCCGCGAGCAGTTACAACAATAGTTGGTTCAGGCAACAATACATTGGATGCCCATGGTTGCTATACTCCAATTGGTCTTAGCTGGTGCGCTGCCAAGGATAAATGCATCAAACTAGCTGAAGAAGATTGCGCCAAACAAGATGTTTCACAGCAAATGTGTCTGCAAAGTGAGGCTGCGGCTCAGGCTCAGAACATAACTAACATAATTTATAACTACGATGTTATAACTGGTGTTTGTTCAATGACTGAGGCAGGGTATACTGAAGCATTCAAAATAGATTGTGAGAACGACCAATTGAAAGCTAATCTTGAGATAAGGAGTGCTCAGATGAATTTGACTCAAATAGAGAGTGGTTTCCCAGGATGCATTGTGAGTGAGGTTTAACATGGGAAAACTGGTGCTGGGAGTAATAATTGAAGGAAAAAGACTCATTGTTCAGACAGATTTAGATGGCCTAGACTCAGCAGACATCTCCACTCTCTGCATGAGATTAGATATAATCAGGGGACGTTTGCTTAAGAAGTGGAATTTGAAGAATGGCGGAGCAGAGGAATAATCAACTCCATAAACTTTATAAACTCCTTTTCCCAGTAATAAATCCATGGGCTGGAAATTAAGGTTTGGCGAATTAGTCGAAGTGGATGATGAAGAAGAGGAATAGGCCTTTTCAAAAGTAATATTTATATATAAGCTCTGATATTGTTCTTCTTATGGTTGGGGTAGTTGGTTTTGAAATAGTTAGTTCTACGAAGTCATCTCCAGCCACGGAGCTATAAAAATGAGTAACCCGAAGCACAAAATATCTAAGCAAGACATCTTAAATATGAAGGAAGACTTAAAAAAAATAGTTAAAATGATGATGCTAGATGATGAGAAAACTAAGCGCGCTATTTTAACTTGGAAAAATGGATGATTTTTACATTGACAAAACGCTAATTGCACTCGTCATCATTTCAACCATAGTCGTAGCTGTTTTAATATACAGGGACCACGCAAATCACATTACAACTAAGGACATTTATCAATTGGCAGTAGAGGAATATATCGATGATGCTGCCGCAGCTTCATTATCAAGTTCATGCCGCAGCCAAGATGACGAGGTGTCTTGCGTGGTGAATTCAAACAAAATAGCATACGTCAATGCAAATAGCAGCGCCATAAAATCTCCTTCTGATGTTTTAAAAACTGGCGGAAATTGTAAGGATATCGCAGTCTTCTACGGGATAATTTTCACAAGATTAAATTACACAACCAAATTTATATTCCCTGTTCCGCAGCACACAGCTCTTCAGATAAGAAAACAAATCTCTGAGAATTCTTGGAAATATTGCAATGTTGAGCTTAACCAGGCAACCTGCTATGAGGTGCAGCTATGAGGCCATTTCTAATCCTAATCCTTTTATTGGTGCTGCCGTTAGCATCAGCTTGGCAGTGGTGCAATCAAACAGGCTACGAATCTTGTGTTGAGCACACAGAAATAAAAGAAGGAGCCAATATAACATCCAGGCTCGCCCTAAACCTTTATGACCTTAATGGCAATTCATATGATGTTTTTTCATTCAGCGGTTTTGCAGTAAGAGGCTTCTACGCTGACGTTTTTTACACTGGAGAGGAGCTATATTATGCGACGAACCTATCAAATATCAGTAATTCTTGCGATGGTAATAGCTATTGCGCTGGAACTTTATTGAATCAAACAAACCAGTCAGCAACTTACCTGATGGCTGACCTTCACGAGGAATATGTTGGCTGCCCATTATTCATATCTCTTCTTTGCAATTACAGTGTTGATTGGTGTGCCTGGGCTGCAATGGGTTACGAGAAGCCACCGAATAACACTTGCCCGCACATAAGGGTGACTGAATGCTACAATGACATCGATTGTGGTGTAGGTCGTTCCTGCAACAAATCTGATGCTCCCAACTGGAAGAATTGGCATTGTCAGCTTAATTCATCCTGGGTTCCAATAACTCCACCGAGCCCTCCAAATCATAATCTCCCCTCTGGTGGAGGCAACTACCTAAATCAACACAACAGTTATTCCCCGACCTATGTCAAGTCTGACTTAAAGCCAATCGTAATAGATGCGATGGGAACTTTAGGAGCATCAGTGGTTGAAAACGTAGAGCTAATTATACTTGGTTTATTTCTGCTTTTTCTTTCTTCTCTTCTTTTCCGCTGGAAAAAATAGACTCTTTCTTCTCAGCATTTATCTTTTCCTGCCTAGCACATAGCTTCCGCCATATATACCAAATGGCTTCATCATATGATTTCTTCGCCATCCCATCAAGAAGCCTGGCAGTCCTCAGCTTAACCCTAATTAGCTTCGTATCTTTCTCGTCGATAAGTTTTCTCATTCAATTCTGCAATACAACAATCTTTATAAACTTTATTATAGTCAACAATATATGTCGTCGGTGAACAATTAATAATATACTCTGTTTACTTTTAATACCCTCTACCGTCGATATTCTTAACCCCCCTATATTTTATTTCTGTCGTCGATTGAA
>Ga0315291_10000390_pt1 | contig 57588 bp, 49 predicted proteins | sample YL17G12_20_MG_FD_203070 | JGI IMG/M metagenome (GOLD analysis project Ga0315291, IMG submission 203070) | Sediment microbial communities from Yellowstone Lake, YNP, Wyoming, USA - YL17G12_20 | ecosystem: Environmental > Aquatic > Freshwater > Lake > Sediment | place: USA: Wyoming | collected... | reverse complement strand
TCGAACTCGGACATGGCAACCTCCTTACTCCTCGATCTCTCCACACTTGGGGCACTTCTCCTTGAGCTCCCCATTCTTGGACCGGACCATGTTGACCTCTCCGACAAGGTCAACGTAGAACTCCCACCCACAGGAGTAGCAGCGAATCCGCGCCTCAGGATTGAGGTCTTCGAGAACCACGAACTTGGGCATGGGCAATCCCCCAATCTGCTAGCCCCGAAGTAGGGCTGCTATCCCTGCCCTCTCAAGGGAGAAGGCAGAGTAGTAGTCCTAGCAGAGCGCGAGCTGGATCTGGGACTGGGCCTTGACCTTGGGCGTTGCAACCTTGGGCTTGGTCACCTTGCCGTGGAACTTGATCGGGTACACGTCCGGGATCTGATCCATGTCCGCCAGGAACAAGACGTAGTCCGCCAGCTTCTGAGCCGCAACCGCATCTCCGAACCCGAAGAAGTTGTAGCCATCCCGGTTGAGGGGCTTGATCTCTGCCTTCTTGGACTCGGGGTCGTAGATCACGGAAGCTATGATCCCAGTGATCCCGACTTTGCCGTCCCTGGAGAGCGCCACTGCCACATTGGCAATGGTGTTCCGGGACTGCTTGCTGGTGCCCCGAGCGAACATGAGCTGGTAGGTCCGGTGCTCCACCACCGTGGCCTCCGTCATGGCCTCCCGGAGCCGCTTGTTCTCCTCCACCAGTTCCATGTTCTGAGCCTCGAGCTGAACCTTCGTGGTCTTCGACATGGCATGATCTCCTATGCTCACTATTGAGCTGCTACCCCAGCTGGGAATCGAACCCAGCTAAGCTGCATGCAGCATGTCCAACATGGGGTATGCACCCAGGGGTATGTTGACCCTGGGTATGTTGTAACTGAGTATGTTTGGGTATAACCCTAGCTCATGAGCTGACGCTCGATGTGAGAGCTACCCAAGCAGGGGCCTGTCCTCCTACGCTACAGGCAGAGTGTCCAGCTGCTCCACCCAACTGGTAGTGCTGCTACCCATTCAGCTGCTAGTTCACTGGCTGTGCTTGAACGCCAGCTAATAGCAGCTGAGTCAACAGCTGACTCAGTGAGTATTGGCTATCACTCACTACGATACCCAGTGATCAACGCCTACTGGTCACGGCTGATCCTCATGCACACAGCTAGCTGATCTCAGTGCTGCTCACATCAGCTCAGCTAACTGTTAGCTCACACCATCAGTGCTGTTGAGGCACTATGGAGGATAGGTGCTCACACTACTGCTCAACATCCAGCTAAGCATAGGCGTAGCCAAGCTATGCTGTCAGCCAGCGTGGAGAGCCAGCTGCATACGGTTGAGCATTGATCACTGTTCAGCTAACCAGCTACATGCACCATGTACTGAGATAGCTAGCTCGATGCGTTGATAGCCTATGATGCAGCATTAGCTGCTTGGTCTATTGACCATGAGGCTCAACGCATTCCACTTGGCTACCCCGGTACCGTGGAACACTTGCTGATTATCTAACCAATAATCAACACGGGACCCAGAATATATGCGGCGTTTGGAACCTCCATTAGGACCCTCTCCAGCTGGCCAGCTCAGCTGGAACCAGCTCAAGTGGTGGGTCTGCTAGGCTACGTGTTTTAGGAGGGAGGGAATCTGGTTCTGGCTATGACATAGGTGTAGAATGAGAAGGTATATTAGGAGGCGGCGGATGGACCTGAAGAGCGTCTTCCAGAGCCTGTCGTGGGGAAGCAGCAAGGAGACCCGGAGCGGGCCCGGGAGCACGCTGGAGGGTACTCGTCAGCTGAGGGTGGCTTTGCCGCGGCTGCTGGAGAAGTGGAAGATCCGGGTGGTGAACGATGCGGGGTGCGGGGACCTCAACTGGATCTCCGGCCTGAATCTGGCTGGGATCGAGTACCGTGGATTCGATCTCCGCGGGCTGTCTGGTACGGAGGCCGCGCGGCTGGGGACGATGAAGGCCGGCGTCCGGAGCGTCAACGAGCTGGACATCACCAGCGAGGTCATGCCGCCGGCGGACCTGATCATCTGCAAGGACGTGCTGATCCACCTGCCCCATGCCCTGGCGCTCGAGGCCCTGAAGCTGTTCAAGCAGGCGGCGCCCCTCCTGTTGAGCACCTCCGACCCGACCGTCAAGAACATCGACATCCTCGCGGGGCAGTTCCGGCCCGTCAACCTCATGGCCCCGCCGTTCAACCTCGGGGAGCCGCTGGAGAAGATCGAGGAGCCGCAGTGGCGCAGGTTCCAGGGCCTTTGGAGGCTCTGACCATGGAATGGATCATAGCGGCCTTGGTTCTGCTCATGATCTTCCTGGCCATGATCGTGGTCTCGAGCTACTTGTTCGGCGGGGGCCACGAAGTCTATGACACGGGGAACGGTATCAAGGTCAAGTGCCCGGAGGGTGACGGGCTGTCCCGGGTCGTGTACGGAAGTGAGATCTTCTGCCCCTTCTGCAGCCTCAAGCTCAAGCCTCCCAAGCGCAAGTACCGGTGGGAACGCAGGTAGGAACTATTTGCACGCCTCTCCGGATTCTCCCGGAATTATACTTGCCTTGCTGGTATTGGTTGCTATAATGGTATTGTTGAGTGAGGCAAGGACAATGATGGGCGGCAACAAACAGTTCAAGCCACCGGAGACGGGGTTGGAACCCGTCGGGTACGAACGCACGGGCCAGCTGGCCGTGAACAATCCCTTCGGCGGGACCCTGATGGGCGCTCCGCTGAGCATGGGGTTGAACAGACCGGGGGTGGTCCACGTTAGTCTCGACGGATACCACCTCGTCTTCGTGGTTGAGCTGTTCAACCCGTGGCGGAGGACGGAGCTGAGGGTCAAGCTCCAGGCCCTCCGGTCCGTGGGGCTGCAAGCCATCCACACCATTGAGGCGAACCTGACGCCTGGAGGCACGACGTTGGTTCCGGGAGTGGAGATCAAACTCGAGACCGTGGGCAAGGCCGTGAGGCTCTGGTTCCCCCTGAACGAGATCCCGACGGTGGACGAGAAGTTCGGGAAGAACGAGCTCATGTGCTACAGCATGGTGGTGATGTGATGGACTGGTTGATCGAGAAGATCCTGAAGCAGCTGCTAGAGGACACGATCTGGATGAGCAAGCAGCCGCTCGGCGTCGAGCAAATCCAGAACGACAGGCCGGGGGCTTGGCTGATGGAGTATGGGACCGTGGCGCTGAAGAGCCATCGTCAGGCCGGCCACACCACGGCGATCGTGAATCTGCGGGGCATGTTCAAGAACCCCCTGGTGGTTCTGGCGTACAAGGACCGATCGCCGGCTTGCTGGCATAACCCCGTTGGCAAGGTGGGAACCTACCAAGAGTTGGTGGAGTGCAAGCTGGACGGGAACGACTTCGACGCCGTGTTCGTCGATGAAGCCTCGCAATACACCGATTGGGACATGGGCATCATCGAGGAGTTCACGGCGAAGCTGGTGAGGCCGGACCATCCGTGCTTCCTCGTGCTGGTGGGGTGAGACGTAAAGGAGATCGACATGAAGTACGACTGGAATTCCTTGTGGTCGGCGGTCGGCAAACTGGCCGACGCAATGAGCGTGATGCTCGATACGGTAGGACCGAGTGACGGGCCCGGCGATGGTGGCAAAGCGCGCCGTATGGGGGAGGCGCTCACTGCCATGATCAACCTGAAGCGCGACGCGGAATTCAACTTGGGGCACCCGCTTGTGTACCGGCTCGGATCCGCGGACCCGGTGAAGCTGAAGCTGGCGGAGTGCTTCCCCGCCGCCTTGGACATCGCCAACCTCAAGTTCAAGCACGATCCCGGCAACGTCTACTTCTCCTTCTCCGGAGTCGACGTGCAGGCCTTCCTGCTGGCCGACGGGCAGATCAAGCAGGCAGGGTCGCTTCAGGGCGTGTCGGTGCAGGTTCAGCGCGACGGCACCGTGCAGGGCAGCTTGATCAACCTGCTGCTCGAGAAGTCGGAGATCCGGCACGGGGACAAGTTCGACGCGATCATCCTGCAAGCGATCAACGAGTATGGCCACGCGTGGTGGGCCACCCTCTCGAACGTCGTCATCCAGGAGTACGGGTCGGGCATCTCGATTGACGACATCGCGATCGACGAGAACCTGACCTACGACGCTTACATGTGGACGGGATGGATGCCGGGCCAGGGAGTGTCGTGGGGTGACACGTTGGGGCGTCGGCTTACCGACCTCGCGGCCAAGGTTCTGTTCCCTAACGAACGAAGATATGCTGTCGACGAGGGCTGGGAGCTCCGTTGGAAGGCCGCGGTCGAGAAGGCGAAGACTGAGGCCAAGCCGGAGTCTAAGTAGCCGATGCTTGAGCTGGTGCACGGTTCCTTGGACCTTCCCGGCCAGTGGGAATCCGGTAAGGGGCCGTACCCGATTAGGATCGTGGCGCTGGTGTCCTGTCCGAAGTGCGGGAAGTGGATGTCGCTGAGCTTGCATAGGATCGCGGCCGACGGGTCGGTGAGCCCGAGTCTGGTGTGTCCTTACCGGTGCGGGTTCCACGACTATGTCAGACTGGTCGGGTGGACGTGTGAAGACGAGCAGCAAGCAACGTCAGAACCGTAGGGACCGCCGGAAGGCCAAGCAGGCAAAGTCCCACCGGGAGGGGACCAAGAACCCGAAGAAGAGGGCCCACCATCTTGGGATACAGGCGTGAAGGAGTTAGGTGATGAAGAACAAGTCTCAGTGGATAGACCTCACGCCCATAGAGCTCCTCGACGAGATTGCCGATCGTCGGGCTCACATGAACGGCATGGTTGGCACTCTCTACCCATCCGTTGTAGAGGGTGAGATCTGCGAGATAGCAGCCATCTACACCGAGAAGGTGGAAGCGATGAGGCGGCTGGAACATCCAGTCGTTGAGCACCCGAGTCTTGAGGATACAGCGAAGCACCACCGCCGGGTGATGATGCTGTTGACTGAGATGGCCCACGCCCTCAATGATCGTGGCCTGAGTCATGACCAGTCCAAGTTCGAGGACCCTGAGCTGGCGGTCTTCGACGAGTTCACGCCGAAGCTGGCGGGGGCCACGTACGGGAGTCCGAAGTACAAGGCCTTCCTGGCCGCCATGAAGCCGGCGCTGGACCACCACTACTACAACAACAGGCACCACCCAGAGCACTTCAGCAACGGGATCGACGGGATGCACCTGATTGATCTTGTCGAGATGCTCTGCGACTGGAAGGCCGCGGGCGAACGGCACAAGGACGGGGACCTCGTGAAGAGCATCAAGATCAACCAGGAGAGGTTCAAGATCTCCGACCAGCTGCTGAACATCCTGCTGAACACGGTGAGGATTCTGGAGTAGCCATGCACGTTCAACAGTACACATGGGTGAAGTTCCGCGCCGACTCCAAGGCCGTGCTCAAGCAGGCCCTGGAGATCATGGGTGAGTATGCCGCGAAGGGCTTCGACCTGACGTTGCGGCAGCTGTACTACCAGTTCGTAGCGCGCGGTTGGCTGGCCAACAACGAGCGGAACTACAAGAGGCTGGGAGGGATCATCTCTGACGGGCGCCTTGCCGGCGTCATCCCCTGGGACGCCATCTGCGATCGCACGAGGCACTGCCGGATCTCTCCCCACTGGAACTCACCGGCCGACATCCTGATCTCAGCCGCCAGCCAGTTCGCCGTCGACAAGTGGAAGGATCAGAAGACGCGGGTGGAGGTCTGGATCGAGAAGGACGCCTTAGTCGACGTCATCGCCGGGCCCTGCCAGAAGTGGGACGTGCCATACTTGAGCTGCCGCGGGTACGTCTCCCAGTCCGAGCTGTGGCGAGACGCCCAGAGGCACATCAAGTGGGCCGAGGACGAGGGGCAGGACATCGTGATCCTTCACCTTGGCGACCACGACCCTTCCGGGATCGACATGAGTCGGGACATAGCCAACAGGCTCGGCATCTTCGACGACCACGTGGAGCTGAAGCGCATTGCCCTCACCATGGACCAGGTAGATGAGCTGCAGCCTCCTCCCAACCCGGCCAAGGTCACCGATGTCCGGTTCGCCGGCTACGAACGGAAGTACGGAGACCAGTCGTGGGAACTCGACGCACTGCCTCCCGAATTCCTCGTGAACCTGGTCGAGAAGCACATCGAGGAGATCGTCGACGAGGACCTCTGGAACGAGCAGAAGGCCCGGGAGGACAGGGGCCGAGAGAAGCTCATGGTCAAGGCCAAGCGGCTGGCTTCCGAGTGGAAGAAGGAAGAGGAGAAGTAGCATGGAGCTCAAAGAACTGCTCAAGCGGAGCATGCTCTGGTGCATCACGCCGGAGCAGCTGGTCTCGATCTTCGACTGGAAGAAGCATCAGCGCGCTACGCTTCCTATCCTGCCGGAAGAGATCCGCGGGGCGACGATCGTGGGTGTGCGCGAGGACTTCACCCGCCGCTGCTTCATGATCCAGGTCTGCCGTGAGGACTGGCCGGAAGTGCTCCCCGGAATGGAGATGGCGAGCATTGGGCCGTTCGTCATGGAGCAGGAGGGCTTTGACATCCCCACCCCTCGGCAAGATCATGACGCCATCCAGGATGAGTTCGTCCGGATGGCCCAACGGGCCCTGGAAGATCTGGTCACGCATCCTAGGCCCATGGAGCTCAAGGAGCAGTTGGATCTCTGGTACAGGGGATACCTGAACGGTGGCGGGAAGGTGATGGGTTCCATGTTCATCAACCAGCTCTATAGGGAGTTCATCTGTGTGGCGAGAATCACGGCCGGGATGGACGAGAGGCCACCCGCTGGATCCAATTCCGATGAGGCGCCCGGAGCGGAACCCGCTTCTTGAATGGGTCTGGGTTCTCGTGTTCCTCTCCGGGATCTTGCTTCCGGTCTTCCTGGATCTGCCAAGGTGGTGTGATGGAGTCCTGTACTTGACGGCCATCCTGGTCGCCGTGTTCAAGGTAAGGGGACAAAGATGAACATCAACGACGTGGCCAAAGAGCACCTGAACAAGATGGCGAAGGCGATCGAGGAGGACCTCATCAACCAGATCCTACCGATGGAGTTCAACTTCATCGTCGGTGGGATAGAGGTGGCCCTCACTGTCAACCCCGGTTCCGAAGTGATCAAGCTGATGACAAAGAAGTGGATCACCACGGGTTGTGGCGGCAAGTCATTGAAGAAGTGCCTCAAGTGCATCATGGACCTGAAGGCCGCACCTCCAACTGAAGCTGGCGGCGAACCCCCTACGATCCTGGCCAGGGACTACGATGCCGACAAGGCATCTCACGGTAGGGAGCGCTCCGAGGATCTCACCTAACACGAATCTCAGTTTGCAGGAGGTCAGATCGACATGAACAAGCCCATGATCATCTCCAAGGACTTCTTCGAGCACCTGCTGAACTGTCTGGCGAACCAGAAGTTCAACCCGGCGGACGATGCCCAGGAGGCCATCGACAAGGCTTATCACATGGGCATGAAGATGCTCCAAGGGAGCAAGTTCTTCAACTGGGAGGCCGACGCCGAGGAGCATGAGGCGGTGATCGGAGCCCCAGCAGCCGGTAAGTTGAAGACCGTTCCGGCCCTGTCTCCGGCTGAGGTCAAAGTCATCACCTTCGACACCAAGGAGGGGCCTGGCGTCGAGCAGCCCTGGATCTACGGGATCAGCTGGGAGATCGGCGAGGGCATACAGAACAGCGACAACCTTCCCGATGGCAAGGGGAGCATTGTCACCGCCGTGAACGACAAGACGGCCTTCGTTCTTGGTCAGAAGTTCGCGGCGATCGTCCTGCAGGCGCCCCAAGCAGCCCTCATGATCAAGGACATCATGGTCATCAAGTACGGTTCCGGGGTGTCCATCGAGGACATCTCCGTCGATGAGGTCTGGGAGTATGCCTTCAGCGAGATCACCGGCTGGAGGAAGGAGTCGTACGTCGAGAAGGAGGGTGAAGCTTGGAAGCTCAAGTCTTGAACGGCAAGTCCGCTTCCGTACTGAAGGCGCTGGCGTTGGAGCCGGCGCCGGTGAACGCTGCCTGGGTCGCCTATGCTGCCTGGAAGCGTAAGAGCCACCTGGACGAGAAGCTGAGGCTTGTGAGGAGGCTCCTCAGAGAACTCCTCCGAGCCAAGCTCGTGGAGAAGGCTCACTGCCTGCACAAGGAGTTCGAGAAGGGCATGGGGCGGGTGGTCAAGAAGGACGACTGCCTCGGCTGGCAGATCACGATCGCCGGGCGTCAGCTCGTGGAGATCGAATGAAGAAGCTCACCATCCAGCTGCCCGAGGAGCTCCTCGAGGATCTGAAGGATGCCGTGGTGTACCTTCAGTCCCGTGGTCATGATGCCACCTTGGCCGGCCAAATCAAGTTGGCTATCGAGCGTCACATGAGCCGACTTCGGGACTCCTACACCAGAGGTAAGCAGTTCCCCAAGAGGGGCAAGGAGCTTCGGTCGGGACGGAGAATCGACTTGTAGGACCTTCGGCCCAGCTCACCACGGGGCTACGCAAGCAGGCTGCTACGACCTCGACCGCTCCAACGGTCTAGTCTAAGCGCCGAGCCCGGCGGGCCCCGAGGGAGCTGGGCCGAGGGGCTTCCACCATGGATACGCCAGATAAGTGCCAGAACTGTGGGTCGCTGATCTTCAACGTCTTCTTCAACGAAGACGAGCCCGGGTTCTGGCACCGGTGTGCCAGCTGCGGCAAGATCTACAAGCCCATCCACATTAACCTTGACACACCCCACCCTTCAGGCCGAGAATCGAAGCAGGGGAACGTGCCGACGTAGTGCGGCAAGATAGCCGTGGGCCAACCGGTTGCTGTTGGGCATCTCGGCATGGATGCTCCTCCGGCCGCCGTCCTGGCCGGTTAGGACGGCCAATCGCGCGGGCTCGACCCGCTCATCGGCTAACGGCGAGCGTCGGCCGCCGTTCCCCACGTGTAGTTAGGAGGGAATCATGGACTGGACGATCATCCTGACCATCGTCTTCGTGGGCCTGGCGGCCATCCTGGCGGCCATCTCTCCGTTCTTCCTGTCGTGGCTGCTCAAGCAGAAGTGGGTGCAGCAGCTCCACCTGGAGAACCTCATCTCCGCGATGGTTCCCCAGGTAGTCGAATGGGTGGAGTGGTGGGCGGCACACTGGAACGACAAGGATGGTGTGGCCCCGAAGGGTCCGGCCAAGATGGCCAAGGCTCTCGAGCTGCTCAAGGCCTACGTACCGGCCGCGGCCAAGATCCCGGACGAGATCCTGAAGCTCAAGTTCGAGACGGCCCTGGACAAGCACAAAGCGTCGTGAGCGACCGCTGCTGCACTTGCGGACACCCTGAGTCGCGGCACGATCGCTTTGGGTGCCATTACCCAGGGTGTGTCTGTCGTTCCTTCGAGGCCCCCATGGGGCAGGAGGTGATCTGTGGTCCTGGCGATCGAACTAACCGACATCGGCACGATCCTGAACCTCGTCCTGTTGATCCTGACCATCCTCAGCGTCATCATCGCCATCATCTTCAAGCTGAAGGCCGGCGACTGGAAGGGCGCCGCGGAGGAAGCCGGCAAGCTGAACACCGAGTGTGCCAAAGCCCTTGACACCATCAAGACCAAGACCGAAGGCACCCCGGCGCGGGCCGTCGTGGCCGACACCCTGAAGGCCACCGGTGCCGAGCTGGAGAAGGTGGGTCTGAAGGGGGTCATGGATGCCAAGCTTCGTGAGCTCGGTCTCGCTGAGAAGTCTTGAGCGGATGCTCATGAATCCGGGCTGTAGGGCCCAGCTGCTCCAGCTCAAGCCGGAGCTGGACCGCAGGTTCAAGCAGCTCGACTGCTTCTACCACCCGGGTGAGCACTGCGACATCTTCGACTCGGCCCTGAAGCTCTGCGCGATCGACCTCGAGGACCTTGGGTTGACGGTCCTCGAGCGGGGCATCAAGACCAAGGATGGCAGCACACTATGGCCGAAGTGAAGACCGAAGCCCTGATGGTCCCGACCGGATACCTGCTGCCAACCTTCAACGAGGTGGAGCTGGGTCAGATCGCCGAGTACTTCCGGTCCCACCAGGCCGGCATGTCCAAGTTCACCCCGAAGATCTGCACCGGGCCCAGCTGTCACGAGCACACCGATTGCCCTCTGGTCCGGATGGGCAAGCCCCTCCCGATCGGGAGGATGTGCTTCATCGAGCTCAACCTGATCAACACCTGGGCCCAAGGTATGGCCAGGGAGCTCGACATCAAGCCCGACGACGTCTTCGACCGATGGCAGATCGGGGCGATCGCCCTCAACGGCGTCTTAATCAAGCGGGCGGCCGAGGCGCTTGGACGGTCGGACATCGTGGTGGACTCCTTCCGCGGCTTCACTCCCGAAGGCGCTGCGGTCATGGAGCAGAAGGCCCACCCGGCCATCGGCATCATCGACACGCTCCAGAAGCGCAACCAGGCCCTGCAGACCGACCTCATGGCCACCCGCAAGGAGAAGTCCAAGGAGGACGCGCGCAAGCGCCTCAGCCCAACGGAGGTCCTCCAGCGCCTGCGGGAGAAGATGAAGCTGGCCAACAAGGGCGTGGAGGATGGCCAGAAGAGGCTCATCGAGCATCGTCAGGAGCTAGACGCCGAGTTCACGGTCGTGGAGGCACCAAACCATGCCAGCACCATTCCCGAGCTTCCAAATGGGAATCAAGGGGATCGGGGGATGGACGCACGCGGCCAAGCCGAGCAAGCTGGGCCAGTCGTTCGTCCCGAACACCAAGCTCCCACCGAAGCCGAAGGCCAAGAAGCCCCAGGGAGGGAAGGGCACCGGCAAGTGCACGAAGTGAAGCGGGACCCGAAGACGGGATTCCTGATCCGTGAATAGAGGGGCTTGATGCACCCGCTGATCCCTGGCGCATCCGGCAAGGCTTCCCCGCTGCTTCCCAGCAGTCTTGCGCCACCCTCGTCGGCTCCGAAGACCTTTGTCTTCGACCTGGAGACCACGGGCCTCATGCAGGCCTTCGCTCCGGGGGTCCGCGGCGACGTCGGCATCTCCCAGTTCGCCCTCCGTGAGCAAGGTACCAAGAACGCCTACGTCCGCTACACCCATGGGCTCGAGAAGACGGTCAAGGCCTATGACGCCGGTGAGATCACCGCCGACACGGCCGCCAACATCCTCGAGTCCGTGGGTCCTCATGGCACCCGGTGGCAGACCGGCTACAAGAACAGGGACAACGTCCTCTACGGAGTCCTCAACCGGCACGTCGAGATGACCCGGCACGCCATCGCCGGTCGTAGCGACATCCTGGCCAAGGAGTCGGACTTAGTCTCTAAGATGACCGGGTACCTGAAGGGCGGCCACAAGATCCGCGGCTGGAACATCGACTTCGACATGCTGATGATGAGCGAAGCGGCCGCCCGGACCAATCCGGCCGTTCACCAGCGTTGGGTCAAGGCCGTGAACTTCGCCCGGCAGCGGGGTCAGATCGAGGACATGGCTTCCGGGGTTCACAAGTTCATGTACCTCGCCGCCCAAGAGTCCGCTATGCAGGGCAAGAGGGGCGGCAAGGAATTCTTCACCCTTGGCCAGATCAGCAAGGACGTCCGCAACCAGATCAAGTCGGGCAAGCTGTCGGTCGACGAGATCGACAAGCTCAGCTACGACAAGATCATGGAGCACCACCAGGGCTTCAAGAAGTTCTTCCAGGAGAAGTCCCGCGGCGCCGGCGTCAGCTACGAAGCCTATCGTCGCTACATCGACATCCTTGGAGCCAAGACAGGAATCGGTGCTGGCGCCGGCAGCCAGGCGTTCAAGGCCGGTATGCAGCGCCCGGATATCCGGTACGCCAAGGGCTGGTCCGCCGATGTGCTGCTGAAGGCCCTGGCGCCCAGTGGGCTGAAGGGTTCCACGCTCGAGAAGGCCGCTCAGGGTCTGATCGAGGAAGGTAAGCTGACGAGCCACGAAGCTCTGGCTGATACGGCGTACGAAGAGATCCTCTCCGACATCTTCACCGTCAAGTCCGGACGCTACAAGGGTGCCTGGGAAGAGATCCGGACCAAGATGAACAAGTACGGGCTCAACTACACCCAGAAGCAGTTCTTCGACAACTACAAGTCTGCGATCGAATGGAAGTCCAAGACCCAGATGAAGGAAGTGGCCCAGATGGCCACCAGGGCCCTGGACCCAAACTGGGCCGCCGTGTTCGGAGAGAAGCAGGCCATCGCAGCTGCTGGCGCAGCTGGTACGGCACGCGCTGCAGCTCGCCAGCCAGAGAGTCTTCGGCACATCTACGGCAAGGCCTACGGCGAGGTCTCGTCCAAGTTCAGGTCGCTCGCCACCAAGCACCCCACTAAAGTAGCAGCAGCTGCCCTTCTCGCCGGCATCACGATCGGCGAAGCTCTGGCCAGCAGGCGTCAGGAGCCAATCGCCGGCATCAGGGACCCCAGCCGTCCGGACAACATGGTCATCCAGGGCATCTACTTCGGGGCGACCGGCCGCGGCGTCGCCAGGGCCCTGACGGACTTCGGGTCCGGACGCCTCTTTGGCAACCCGGTCACCGCCGACAACGCGCGCGTTCAGCAGATGCGCTCCTCCCTCAACGTCAAGTATCCGGAGAGGCAAGGGATCACCTATGAACGCCGGCAGGCCCTGAAGGCCATCTGGGAGACGGCCGCCGGCTCCGCCAGGAACAGGGAGGAGCGGCTCACCCGCGAAGAGTACAAGACGATGCGGGCCTCCCAGGTCAAGGCCGGCGGGCTGAACAGCAGTGCCTGGGTCGGGGTCATGGACCTCAAACGGTTCAAGGTCAAGGTCCTCGACGCCGACACCGTCCAGCTCGAACGGAAGAGTCTGTTCCACAAGCTTCGTCCACGCAGGGTGTCTGTCCGTCTCGCCGGCATCGACGCACCTGAGACCAGCTCCAAATCACCTGGCACCACGCCTCTATTCGAGCAGGATCAGTTCGCCGGCAAGGCTGGCGGCGAATACCTGGAGAAGCTGATCGAGAGGCAGCAGAGCCTGCGGCTCGTCATCGACCCACGGGGATCGACCTACGCCCGCAACGTCGGCGTGCTGATCGGCGACCGTGGCAAGAACCTCAACCTCCAGCTGGTTCGAGCTGGAGCTGCCTCCGTCTTCCCCGGATCCAACATCCTCAACAAGGCCGTCTTCGCGGAGACGGAGGCCATGGCCGCCCGCGGTGGCGTCGGGATGTGGGGCTCCAAGGGCTGGCAGATGGACAGGGCCATCAGCCTCATTGCCGGCGAGCGGGTCACCCACAACACCTTGTCCTCTGCTGACCGGATCGTGAAGAGCGGCGCCATGTCCATGATGTACGGTCTGGTCCAGGAGGGCCACCGCAACAGCGGCACGCCGTACACCCGCAGCGAGATGCAGAGGATGTACCAGGCCGGGACCTCTCTCCGCGCGGAGATCATGTCAAGGCGCAACTCCCAGATCAAGAAGGATGGCTACCTGCCCGGCATCCGCAAGCCCGTCAGCGGCTGGCACATCGCCGGCTATGGAATCAACCCTTCCAGGATGGAAGGCGGTAACGTGTCGGACTTCGGGTCTGGCTATGACGTGAGCAAGCGGTCATGGCAGGCTCTGGCGGGCTACCTGAACAAAGCCAATCTTAGTTGGGGACAGTATGCCGAAGGTCTCAGCTACTTCGAGTCGAGGAACCAGAAGAATCGGCTGTACACCAAGTTGGTGCAGGCCTCGTCCAGGATCAAAGTACCTGAGAGCGTTGGTCTCGCAATGGCCGATGCTGCCGGGTCCGTCTATTTGGAACATGCCGTTCTCGGCAACTTCGTTGATGCCGCCACGGGTAACTTGGTCGTCAACCCTGGGCGTGCCAGGGCGATGATCAAGTCTTCCATCAAGAACCGCGGCATCTCCACTCCGGGCTCACTTCCTGGTTGGGATCCAAGATTTGGTTCCACAAACAACTCAGGCGTGCCTTCGCCATCCCTGGCCAAAGACGTACGGAATCTCATCGCCCTTGGCCGCAAGCACAAGACCGAACTTGGGCCCATGCTTCATGAGTGCATCAGGTTCGGGCAGGACAATCCCGACGAAGTCTTGGTGGATTGGGCCAAGAAGGGCTGGGAGGATCTCCAGAGATCACATAAGGAGGTCCTCCATACTCCGCCGGCAACACCCACCGCCACCAATGCTGCTATCCCCAAAGGGGAATCGGTCAAGGCTCAGGCCTTGGTGCGCACCCCGGAAGCTTCCCCTCCGAAGCTCCAGGGTGTGAGCGATATGGCCTTGGTCACCAACCAACAGCTCGAGAACGTCGCGATCGCACAGACCCAGAAGAAGGTGCTTCTACAGCCACGTACGGCGACAGTGCCCATTCCCGAGACGATGCCTCCCAAGATGGCACTTCCAGCTCCAGGCCCTGGGACTCCCCAGATCCGAGCGATGAAGGACGCAACCAACGCGGCCTCGAAGGAAGCCGTGGCGAATGCTGCCGGCGTAACCAAGGGGGTCAAGGCTGCTTCCGCCACCCACCTGAAGATCGGTGGCGGGATCGCTATTGGACTTGGAGCTCTCTGGCTCGGCTACTCGATGTTCCGCGGCCCGAGGCGTGATGAGCAGATCTCTGCTGGAATGGCCATGGGGCCCGCCTACAGGAGCCCCAACGAATTCATGGCCATGCAGCCCTATGGTGCGTTCCACTCCAGCTCCAAGCCCGGTGAGTGGGCTGAGTTCCAGCAGGGCGCTGACCCATCCGACGATAGCGGGAAGACCTTCATGATGCTCGGGCTCCAAGCTGCTTGGACCTTCTTCGGTGAATCCAAGACTCCCCTCCACAGAGTCTGGGACCACTACTACGAAGCTAAAGGCATAGCTGGACCAGCCGACAGGATGGGCATCCGAGAGGTATCTCGCTTCCAGACCCGGCTCGAGAAGGGCCTCAAGAAGATGGGCTACTCCGACGCCGAGGTCCAAGTCTGGAACAACGCCCGGAAGACCAAGAAGGGCTTCATCGCCAAGCTCTCCAAGAACCTCGAGGACAAGAACCCAATTGAGAAGATCACCGAGGGCTGGAAGGGCATTCCCTCGAGGATGATGGAGTGGACCAAGAACAAGACCAGTGGTCTAACAAAGAACTTCGTCCAGAAGGCCACAACCTGGATGAAGAACTTTGCCATTGGGCCCGTAGCTTCCAGCTACGGTCTCGACGTCAACAAGTACCTCCAGCTCAAGGAGAAGGGTCTGCTCAAAGCGTACGTCAAGCGGGGTGCAGTCGTAGGTGGGGGTGAGAAGTGGGGACGTGCTGGGGCTACCAAGTTCAAGCACGCCTCGGCCTTCAGACAGAAGGTCGACGCGGCCAAGTACCTGTACAAGAACTTGGTGAAGAACCCGGCGTCGTGGCAAGCCAAGGTCGAAGGCATGGGCGCAATCCTCAACAATGTTGGCAACCTCGAGCAGATGATGGGAGCCCACATTGGAGCTTCAGCTGACAAAGTCAAAGCGATCGCCAGGATCGAGAACTCGTTCACTCGGATTGGCGGCCGGCTGTCAGCTATGGAGGCCAAGAACCCCATCTTCGCCGCCAAGATGGGCAAGCGGATGAAGTACATCACTGGTGCTGGGAACAAACTGAGCAAGTTCGGCGTCTCCAAGATCGGTCGATTCGCTGGCAAGGTGCCCGGGCTGAACCTGGCCATGGGCGTCGTCGACGGTCTGTCCATCATGGACCAGTACGATAATGCAGCTGCTGGCTTCGCCATTGAGACCACCGCCAGCACGGTCAACATGACGATCCAGATGGCTGGGCTGAAGGTCGGAATCGCTGCCGGAGCTGCAACAGCTGCGGCAGCCGGAGCTGCTCTGGGCTCCGTCGTCCCAGGAGCTGGAACGGTCGTAGGCGGAGTCGTTGGCGCTCTTGCTTGGGTGGTTGGCTTCGCCGCTACGATGATCGGGTCCATGATCCTCGGCGAAGTTGCAGCTTATGGCACGCGCAAGGCCGGGCAGTTCACCTTGAACTCCAGGCCGAAGAGAACGGCTAGTCCCACGGAACCGATCGGCCAGGATCAACTGTTCCCAGCTGGAGGGTTCTCGGCTATTCGCGAGGACGGCCTTGGTCCTCTCCAGCAGTTCCATGCGATCGACAACGCCAGGCAGGACCTCTCCCCGTTCGGCGGGGCCTACAACCCCATTCGCGCGCAGAACATCAACACCAGGACCTTGCAGATCTCCGACAGTAAGAGGAATATAGTATCCAGGCCCGATGCTCCGCGGCCGATCTCGCAGTTCACGCCGACGTCGGGCTTGGTGAACTATGTCCTCTGGAACAGCCGTCACAACAGCCGGGTGCGCAGCGTGGTCGAGCGGTACTCCCACGCTCACAGGCGGCCCAGCCGCGATCGTAATCGTTCGAGGATGATGGCCAGGGCGGCCTAGGAGGTTGAGATGGGTCTCGGCGAAGGAATGGTTACTGCGGGCGCCAGCATGATTGGCATGAAGCGCGGCAATGCGTACGCCAATCTTGGTGGTCAGAGATTGGGGCTCCTGGAATCCTTCCATCAGGGAGGCTTCGTTGGTGCCTACGAGAGATTCACCAACTACTTCGGAGGTCCCAACGTCAAGGACATGATCTCTGGTGGGTCTCTCTCCAACAAGTTCCTCGAGACAGTCCCTGGGGCGAGCAATGTTCTGTCCCAGCTGCGCAGAGAACAGATTCCTGGCTCAGCAGGACGAGCTGCCATGAAGGAGCTGCATGGCTTCGCTGGTGGCATGCGTACGACGGCAATGTCCAGGAAGCTAGGGTATGGGATCGGTGGTGGTATCGGTCTTGTAGCTGGTGGTGCCACAATCGGCTACGGCAACATGCTCAAGGGCGGAGCTGCCTGGATGGGTGGATCCATGGTTGGGCGTGCTCTCGGAGCCACAGCGACCTTCGGTGGCAACGTAGCTGGTGGAAGCCGGGTAGGTGGCCGGGTCGGTCTCGGACTCTTCGGCGGCTACAAGGCAGCCAAGTGGGGCGGTCAGAAGTTGGGGCTGTGGTAAGCCATGGCGTCAGCTACATCATTGGCGTACGGTGGCTTGAGCCAGGTTCTTGCCAGGACCACACCCAGGCAACAGCTCATGGGCATCGCGACGGGTGTCGGCATGGGCCTCGGCACAGGCGTCGCAGCCTTCGGTGTGCTAGCTCCCGTGGGGGCCTTGTACGAAGCCAAGCGGGCTTCGGTCGGCTGGAAGCGGGAGAAGGAAGCCAGCATGATGTCCAACCTGCTGGCCAACGCCCAGGTCGGACCCTTCGGAACGGGAGACAGGCCGTACGGCATGGGCTCCAACTATGGGGGCGCTGCGGACATGACGCTGGCTCTCCACTACGCACGCAACGGGACGGGGATCAAGGACCCGTTCTTCCAGATGTCCGGCCGCTTTGGTAGGGTCGGCAGGTTCTTCGGGGAGAACATCTGATGGCGTCCTTCGTCCGTAAGACCTTCAACGAGAACATGGGCCACCCATTGGACGGTGGCGGCCCAAGCGGTCTTCTCCAGTTCATGCGCCGGCGCCGCACTCCATTCTCCGGTATCCCGGAGATGCTCATGACTCCAGGGGCCCTAATGATGGCCCCATCCACGGGAGGGGCATCCCTGCTCCCGCTGGCTGCCTGGCACGTCGGCTGGGGCGTCGCTTCTGCTCCTCTGGAGATCGGCCGAACTGCCGTCAAGGCCGCCAGGTTCCTTGAGAAGCTCGGGCAGACAGGTCCCGAGTACGCCGGACCCATGGTGGACAGCCGGATGGCCTACACCATGAGGCAGTCAGCTCTCCAGGCCATGCACGACTCTGCATACTCCCTCCGCGGCGCGATCGGGAACGAAGCGAGATTGCTGCATAGTTAGGTGAATGAAGGATTACGGAGAACTTGCCGAGAAGCTGTCGGCCCAACTGCGGCCGCAGCGCGTGGCTCGCTGGAACGACCTCCGGACCAGGGTCAAGTCCGGAACGGACCAGGAGAGGGACATCGTCTGCGACGACTGCCTGAAGAAGTACTCCGAGCACTCAGCCCGCGAGTTCTCGCCTTCCTGCTTCACCTCGATGGACATCCAGATCCGCAGCGACCCTCAGCTGGCCGCCCTTGATGCCGACGAGCAGTCGCAGTGGTGGTACCTCAACGACGTCATCGCCTGGGCGCGCGTTGAGATCGACTGGGAGCCGCGGTGGTACCAGATCGAAGCTCTCCGGTGCACGGCCAGGAGGAAGATCTTCCGGATGGGGCGCCAGATCGGTAAGACCGAGCTGCTCGCCATCCTGGCCCTCTACCACGTAGCTACCCAGGCGAACTTCCGGGTCGTCATCCTGTGTCCTTACCAGGACCAGGTGGACATCATCTTCGACAGGATCCGGAAGTACATCCAGAAGAGCCAGCTGCTGTCGAACCCCGAGTTCCGCATCCGGGACAGAATGAACCCCCACGAGATCGAGTTCGCCCACCCGGACGGCAACTCCTCGATGATCGGCATCACGGCCGGCGTGCGTACAGGGCAGAAGGGCGACAAGTCCCGTGGCCAGACGCCGAACTTGCTGATCCTCGACGAAGGGGACATGCTCGACGATGAGACGCTCGAGTCCGTGCTGGCCTCCCTCACCGGCACCGGTCCGATCGCCCAGATGATTGTCAGCTCGACGCCCACCGGCCGCCGCGGGCTCTTCTTCAAGTGGTGCGTGAACAAGGGCCTTGGCTTCCGCGAGTTCCACTATACCTCCATGGTCTCCCCGAACTGGTCGGCGGAGATGGAACTGTTCTACCGGGAGACCTACTCGGAGAACTCGTTCTCCCATGAATTCCTGGCTGAGTTCGGCGAGATGGAGATTGGCCTCTTCCAGCACAAGCACATTGAGGCCAGCTTGCGGGAGTACTCCATCACCAACTCCCAGCCGATCAAGGGCGAGATCTATGCCATGGGGGCGGACTGGAACCGGAAGGGCATCGGCGTCCACATCATGATCACCGGCTACTGCCCGGAGACTGGCAAGCTCCGGCCGGCCTACAAGGAGGTCATCTCCGCCGGCGAGTTCACCCAGCATGCGGCCGTTGACCGGATGGCCGAGCTGAATGCCATCTGGAGCCCGAACTGGATCTACGTAGACGAGGGGGATGGCACCACCCAGATCGAGGCCCTGAAGATCAAAGGCATGAACAACCCGCAGGGCCGACTCCACAGGAAGGTCAAGGGTATCGACTTCGGATCCAAGGTCTTGGTCCGTGATCCTCTGACCAAAGCCTTTGTCAAGAAGATGGTGAAGCCGCTCGTCGTCGACATGGCCGTTCGTCACGTCGAGCGCCTGGACGTCATCCTCCCCAAGTCCGAGGACACGTCGACCGGACTCGTCGGCCAGATGCGTGAGTTCCGAGTCCTGCGCTACGGACGCGAGGGGCAACCTGTCTTCTCGGATGAGAAGGAGCACACACTGGTTGCCTGGATGCTGACGGTCTACGCCTTCGTCATGGAGATGACGGACCTCGCCAAGATCACCAGCAGCAACCGCATTGCATTCACCGGCCACTTCGGCGAGGATTCCATGGATACCCATCCATCCATGGAATCTCGTGAAGTGCGTGAGAAGCGTGATAAGATAAGTCCTAAGCCGAGAATCTTCGCCATCAACTCCGGACACAAGGACTGGGATGGAACCATGGCGCAGTTGATGGGCAAGAGCGGCCGGTCCTTCAGAGAGTCGATGGGGAACAAGGACCACCCCATGTCCGGAAGGCTCGGAAGAACCACGTGGGAACGGGAGCGCAAGGGAGACCCAAAGGATGACTGAAGGCAGAATCCTTGGACAGAAGCCGGACATCCGCTATTTGGTGGAGCGGGAGTCCTCTGCTCCCATCGGCGGAGAACCCGTCGTTCGAGCTGCCAACAGAATCACTCCGGAGATGATCGAATCCCTCAACAAGAAGGTCGCCGGTCTGCTGGGCAAGATCGACAAGCTGCAGAGCGAGATCAAGCGCACCACCCGCGAGTTCGTCCCTGTCCACGAGAAGGCCTACGAAGTACGGCATGCGCTACGCTCGCTCTTCCCTGGTCGGCCCGAGGACAAGATCTTCTTCGACGAGTACGTGGCAGCTCTGGAGTACAAGTTCAAGCGGACCAGCGTGAACTCCCTCCAGCTGATCTCCGTGTTGTCGGGCAACTCCGAGGTGGACGCCCGGCTCATCGAAGAAGCTGAGTGGGCCGCCGGCGACGATATCAGCGCCGCCGACGTGGTCTCCATGTTCAGCCAGTTCCTGCTGCTCCGGGTGGCCAACACCATCCTCCAGCCGCACTCGGCCAAGGACGCAGCTGACATGGCCGCACCGAAGATGCCTCCTGGCACCGAGCGCGCACCAATGGCCGGGAAGATCGTGCTAGGACTAGCTGCTCTCCTGTATCAGATCGCCGACAACGCAGAGTCAGCTCGCTCTCTCCTGAAGGACACCTTGAAGGGTACGGACCTGGAAGGGATGGATACCGACGAGGTCATGGCCCAGGCCCAAGCTCAGGAGAAGGACCCGGCCGTTGCCCAGTACGATAGGACCAGAGGCCCTTACTACTGGGACTGCATCGACCGCAGCGTCAATGACTATGTGGCCAACACCAACGAACCAGGCTACGAAGGATGGGCCTCTTACAGCGCCACCCAGGCGTACAAATCTGAGTTCCATCAGACCAGCGGAGAGATGGGCGCCTACGGCCGTACTGCTGGCGAGGCTGCCGAATCCAGCTGGCAGATGAGCAAGGATATGTATCGGCTCATCCTCTACAGAGCCGACTCGGCCAACGAGCAGCTCAACAAGATCGCCGCCGTGCTCAGTTCTAGGATCACCTCAGACGTCCTCTGCTGCCTTGTCCTGTTCATCGGGGCGATTCCCACAGATCACCTAAAGGTCGTCCGGGCCGCCTTGTCCATTGCGGCCAACGGACTCACGGTCAACTTCAACTCTGCCATGGCTGGATGGGCCTCCAAGGTCAACAGCTTCATGGCGGAGCAGCTTCTTGAACCCGTGCTTCATGCCCTCGACAAGCACTACAGCCGGTTCGTCAAGTATCAGCTGGACCTCCTCGATAAAGCTCGATGGAAGGATCCGGATACCTACGACGCCGTGATGAAGTGCACGCCGGTCGACATGTTGCTGGAGTTCAGCTTCTACGGGCTGGATCAGCTGTACAAGATCCTGCAACGGCTGGTCATGAAGGCTTGGAGGAGAGTGGAAGTCAAGCAGGTCAAGGGCAACTTCTCCTGGAAGCTCCTAGCTGACGTCAAGAGCGCCAAGGTCATCCTGAACATCCTCGACAAGGTCGTCGAGGCCATCGAGCGCGGTAACCTCTGTGCTCGTGAAGGTGGCCACACGCCGTCGGCGGAGGAAGTAGAGCAGCTGACCCAGCAGCTGGCTGACGGATTCGCTCCGTCGATCAGCGTGCCGGTCGGCGATGAGACCAGCAATCCCTTCGAGGTGTTCAAGGTCAAGCCCTTCAACTCCTCGTTGGGATTCCCGGTCATGGCCGAGGAAGCACCCTCGGAGGGTGTGGCCAAGGTGCCGGTAAAGTTCCGTATCGCGGACTGCATGAGGCAGAACAATCCGCAGCAGCTCCTGAAGGCGCTTGGACTAAGCGTCCAGCTCAGTAGGGAATTGAGACATGCCAGGAACGTCGACAAAGCTAGGCCTAATTCGTAGGGGCGTCCGGTTCCTATCGGGTCGCGACCAGCTCAGGCCGGTCGTGGTCCAGGACGTTCAGATTGGGGCTCCTCCCGGAGTGTCCACCAAGGGCGCCAAGCGCCCGGACACCAAGCAGAAGCCGACCATCCTCACCTACGAGTGGAAGCAGTATCGTGCCGGCTTCGTCGAACCCGAATACGACCTGATCGAGATCTTCAAAGCTCTCGACACAGAGTCGTTCATGCGGATCAGCTTCGACAAACACGAAGAGCTGATCCTCAAGAACGGGTGGCGCATCGTCAGCCAGAACCCGAGCGTCCTGAGCTACATCCTCAAGCGGCTAACGGAGATCTCCTGGAGCCAGAACGAACCGCTCGAGAGGATCATCGAGGGTGGTATTGAGGAGCTGGTCGAGACTCACAACACCTTCTACGTGATGGCCAGGAAGGAGAACGGGAAGACCTACACAAGCCGGTTCGGCCGGACCATGTACCCGATCTCCGGCATCTTCATGCCCAGCTCGGCATCCATGCGGCCATTCATCATCACCACTCCAAAGGGCCTCCGGGAGATCAAAGAATGGTGGCAGGTGGTCGGCGGGCGCATCTTCCGCCGGTACGACCCGAACAACGTCGTCCACATGCCCTTCCGCAAGAAGAAGGGCAACATCTTCGGCACGCCGTACGTCATATCCGTTCTCGACGATATCCTCGCCCTCAGGCGCATGGAGGAGCTTGTCGAGATCTTGGTCCACAAGCACGCGTTCCCATTCTTCCAGTACAAAGTCGGAACGGACCAGGAGCCTGCGCGCGAGTACGACGACGGTCACTCCGAGGTGGATGACGTCCGGGCCGCCATCAGCAAGATGCCCTTCGAGGGCGGCTTTGTCACACCTCACCGCCACACCATCGAGGTAGTGGGCACGGCCAACAAGTTCGTGGCCGTGGATCCTTACCTGAAGCACTACGAGTCCCGCGTGCTCTCCGGACTGAACTTGTCGGGGATCGACATCGGCCGCGGCGAGACCGCCAACCGGTCCACGGCACAGACCATGAGCCGCGGTCTGGCGGACCGGTGCACCAGGTACCAGCTGTTCTTCTGCTCACAGTTCAGCTTCTACGTTCTCGATGAGCTGGTGATGGAGATGGGGATCGCTCCCACTCCGGAGAACCGCTGCTACTTGCTCTTCCCGACGATCGACGCAGAAGAGTCCAGGGCCATGGAGAACCACACCATGACCCTGTACCAGGGCAACCTGCTCACCGAGACGGAAGCCCGCACTAGGATGGGCATGGACCCGATCATGCCGACTCAGCGGAAGGACATGAACATGGCCAGGGTGTCCAAACCTCTGGCCCTCATCAAGGCTGTCGATGAGCCATACCTCGCGACCTATGGCCCGCCGGAAGCTAGGGCAGCTGCCGCCAAGGCTTCAGCTGCGAACCAGCCGGAGAACCAGAGCGGCAAGCTGGCGGCCAAACCCAAGACGGCCAAGAACGATGCAGCCATGGCCATTGCCCTATCGGACTGGGAGCTGATGCGCCACGACGTGCTTCACAATCTTGGCGGTGCATCGGTCTACGTCGACTATCTCAGGGACGACCTTGGCACCATGGTCGACAGCTGGTTCAGCGAAGGCCTCGAGCGCTACAAGGCGTCAGCTGGGGAATCCGCCAAGGAACTCTACATCGGCAAGAACGTCAAGGATGGGTTCTTCGCCGATATTGTCGACTCCGAGCTGGATGGCATCGCGAAGGTGATCAATCTCCGGCTCAACGCCATGGAGTCCGAGCTGGATCGCTCCTGCATGCTGGATTCCGTGTGGCCTTTGGTCGAGCTCTTCCTGAACAACCTGGCAGACGTAGCTGCAGCGTACGCGTATGCCCGCGCAGCTCAGATCGACCACAAGACGCACGTCCAGTGGCAGCTGACCGATAAGGCCTGCGAACAGTGCCGAGCTGGATCAGCTCCCATGAAGATTCGCCGGTTCAGCTGGGCCGACATGCGTCGCCACCCGGAATGTGTGACCCAGCTGGTTGTCAGCAAGCCAGAGGATGTGCGAGAATCTTCTTGACACATCTGGCCAGCTGCCCTTAGAACCATTGGTAAGGAGGACCCCATGGCAGTCGCCATCAGCCCGACGAGTCCAGGACCGATTACAGACCCGAGGCGCCGGGCAACGGAACAGTACCTCTCCGCTGTCCAGAACGACCTCAACCAGCAGACCAAGGACTGGGGCATGAACATCGACGCCAACCGGCGGATGTACAACGAGCGGTGGAAGCCGATGCCGGCCGACCTGTTCGTGAACGGCCAGCCGAACCCGAAGCTCAGAGGGTTCTCTCCGGCATCCGAGTTCAAGTTCACGGGCTACGTCGGCGCGCTCGGAGGAATTCGGAGGATCGGATGATCTCCCTTCGCGACGTCATGGCAGTGAAGCCGGTGCACCCGGTCCTGGTTCGGCCGCAAGGCCAGCCGGAGCGGGGCTTCCGGCTCGGCGCGATGATGGACAAGGTCAACCGCCGATCCAGCAAGGCCAGCCTCCTGGTCACATTCGACGCAACCCACAGCGGAACGATCGTCAACGCCCGCTGCTACCCTGGGTTGCAGATGCGCGACTCCATCCAGTCCTGGCTCAACCCGTTCCCGAAGCCCATCCTCGAGCAGCACCCGGACAAGAATCCGCCTCCGGGCGCCAAGGAGCCGATCGTATATGGGCGGGCACGGGACGTCGAGTTCGTCCAGCTGGTCAACGACGCCCAGCTGGCGCAGGACTGGAAGACCCCGACCAAGAAGGACCGCGGGTCGGGCTTCATCAAGCTGCGCGCGGGCATCGAGGACAAGAACGCCATCGAGCAGATCATGGACGGCCGGTTCCTGACGGTCTCCGCCGGCATGGACACCGACCACATGTTCTGCTCGGTCTGCGGTTCCGACTGGGCCCTTCGCGACGGCCGTTGCAGCCACGTTCCCAACCAGTCCTACAAGCTGGGGGATGGAGACTTCGACGCCATCATGTACTTGATCACGGGCAAGCTCTACTACGACCACCTAGCCCGGGTGAACTCTCCGGCCCAGCCATACGCGACGGTCCTGGAACACGTCGAAGCCGACCAGATATTCAACTCCAAGGACATCGAGACGATGTTCTCGAACGGTGAGCTCATTGACGGCGCCGTCTCCAAGCTCGTTCTAATCGACAGCCAAGACGGTCCCATGGAGCTCGTCCTACAGGACACCGCCTTGCAAGACCCGACCTCGTCCTGGCAGGACAAGGATTGGGCCGAGGCCTATGTTCTTACCGGTCTGGCAGATGCAGGCCGGCTGAAGGACGAGGCCATCGAGGAAGCGCTGCCCCGAATCCAGGCCTTCCGAACCTCCGACCGAAGGGCCAAGATCGGCCAGCCCCGATTCCGCATCGGTCCCGATGGATGCCTGCGCATTACCGACCGTCTTACCGCCGATGCGGCCGCGGATCTGGTGAAGCGTGGCTCCGTCAAGTGCCCCGATCCCAAGCACCTTGGGTCTCGTATCTCGGAGTGCGCAGACCTAATGAACCCAGTCAATGTGGGAGGAGATTCGCACATGACCAACGATCCCTCCAAGCAGTGGGAGGAGGTCGTGAAGCTGGCGGAAGGGTTGGATTCCAAGATGAACCCGAACGCCGCATGCGACTGGTCGGACTTCGTCGGGGATCTCTTCGATCTCGCGACGGAGGAGGGAGTGGCCGAACAGGTGGGCTACCACGCCGGCATCATCGTCGCCGACAAGGTGCTCTCCAGCAAGGCCAGGAAGGCCCTTCCGGACAGCTCGTTCTGCGGCCCCAACCGATCCTTCCCCGCGCACGACGCCGCTCACGTGCGGAACGCCCTCGCAAGGCTTCCGCAGTCCACCAACTTCACGTCGGAGCAGAAGGCGAAGATCCTCTCCTGCGTGAGGTCCCGGGCCAAGACGCTCGGAGTCGAGGTGAACCAGGATTCCCTCAAGTACGACACCCTGATCCACCTCCTGGACAAGTCGGCCACTCTGCCGGAAGTCCCCCCGACGGAGACCGACACCCAGAAGCTCTCCCGTCTCGAGAAGCAGCTGGCAGCTGCCAGCACCAAGATCGGGGACCAGGAGGCGTCGATCACCAAGCTGCTCACGGACAACACGGCCCTGCGGAGCGAGACCAACAAGATGCTCGCCGCTCGCGTCATGGACCTCCGCGCCCAGCTGAAGAAGCCCGACGTCGTTCTGCTCGACACGGAGGCCAAGCGGCAGGAGTACCTCGCCAAGCTGAACCTCCGGACCACGGTGTCCCTCCAGGACGCCTGCCAGGATCTCCTGGTCGAAGTCACGAGCGCCGGGGCCAAGCCGCCGGAAGGCGTCGCGGACCCGACGGATCCCAAGCACGACAACGCCGGCAAGGGCGCGGGCAAGGAAGCCAAGGCCGGAGAGATGCCCAAGAAGCCGAACCCCGCGGCGAAGCTCGAGGAGCGTCTCAAGGGATCCAAGTAGGATCCCATCAAGGTCGGTCTAGCTTGTAGCTAGCGACTGTTCCATCAGCTGACAACCTCTCTCGGAGATAGAAGAATGACCATCGCGAAGACTCTCAAGGCGGCCCGTGGGTACGAGCGTTCCGGGTTCTCGCGCTTCGCGGAGATCGCGGAGGGCGAGCGTCCGGCTCTGGGGCCCGTCGCCAAGGTCGCCGACTTCCTGCCCGTGAAGGTGAAGGACGAGTACTTCAACGAGTACTGGGTCCTCTACGCGGGCACCATCCTGTCCATGGACAAGACGCTCCAGGGCGTCAACAGGATCGTTCCGGCCAACGGGCTGACCACCCCGGCCATCGTCTACGGAACGGCCGACATCGGCATCACCGTGGACGTGGACACGGAGCTCACCAGCCCGGCGCTCGTCGCCACGGCGCACAGCGCTTCGGCCGTCATCCCCGCCAACAAGCCCATCGGCTGGGCCTGGCACAACATCTACAACGGGGCTGTCGAAGCTCGGCTCATCAACTATGAGCTGCAGCCCTTCGTCTCGATCCTCTGCGACTACGAGATCGAAGTGCCCCTGATCGACGCCCTCGCCGGTGTCCAGAACTTCGTGCCCGGCTCCCTCGTGAAGCCCGGGTGCACCGGCGTCGAGCAGGGTCTGCCCCACCTCTGGGTGAACGGGGTGGACTCCGCGGAACAGATCTGCGGCCGCGTCCTCTACCGCGACACCATCCCCTTCGGGACCAGCTCGCGGTCCAGGATCGACCTCCAGAAGCCCGTCAGGGGCCTGGGGCTGTCCGGCACGGAGAACGGGGGCCGTCCGCGGCACCTCGACGTCTACCAGCTGGCAGCGCCGACCACGCGGGCGACGGACTTCATCCGGGTCAACATCACGCTCCTCTAGGCCATGAGGGCCTAAGCCTGCAGGATCGTCTTCTGCGGGATACAGGTGGTCAACTACTTCTCAAGGAGGTTCCAGTGAGCGATCTGGCCGTCCTCATCGCCTCCGCCGTCAAGGGCGAGGTGCAGAAGGCCTTGACCGACTTGGGCGTCAAGCCCGAGGCGCTCGGGGCCGCCGGCGGCAAGCTCAGCGTGCGCGATCAGCTGGCCCTCACGGACCAGGTCTGGAGGAACAACGGGTGGCTCGACCCGGAGGAGCGCTACCGCTTCCCCGAGGGACACGAGCGCGACGCCCAGAGGATCTCGTTCGATGCTCTCTGCACGGTCTTGGACAAGAACGCCAAGGAGATGAAGGTCCAGGGTCTGCAGGACGCGATCGAGACTTCGTCCGCCTCCATCCTGATCCCGAAGGTCATCACGCGCATCGTGCGTGAGGCCGCCGAACCGGTGCTCGTGGGTACGAGCCTGATGCGGCGCATCAACTTCTCCGCGGGGGAGACGATCACGTTCCCGGCGGCGGGCGGCGGCATGTGGGCCGAAGACATCCCGCCCGGCGGGGAATACCCGGAACAGAGCATGGAGTTCGCCGGCTACGTCACGGCGAAGATCGGGAAGTCCGGCCTGAAGGTCCGGATCACCGAGGAGATGATTCGGTACTCCATGTTCGACGTCATGACCATGCACCTTCAGGCGGCCGCCCGCGCGCTGGCCCGCCACAAGGAACAGAAGATCTTCAACCTGATCCTCAACGAGGGTCGGGTCGCGTTCGACAACGCCGGCGGGTCCAGCCGGCACGGCGCCACCACGGGCCGGTACATCGACGCGAACTTCAACAAGACCATCACCCTCGACGACCTGTTCGTGATGTACGCCGACCTCCTGAACGCCGGCTTCATCCCGACGGTCCTGCTGATGAACCCCATGGGCTGGCTCATCTTCGCCCGCGACGGCACCATGAGGAACTTCGGCTTCATCAACAACGGCCAGCTCTGGCAGGCTGGGCAGGGCAAGCCTGGCATCGGGCCGGGCTACAACAGCCAGGGCGGGATGAACATGGGCCCCTCCGTGGGGCAGGACCCCGACGCACTCAACCCGCAGGCCAGCCTCTACTCGCCGGTGCCGAGCATGTTCCCGGTCCCGATGCAGGTCGTGGTCAGCCCGTTCTGCGCCTTCGACGCCACGGACAAGACCACCAACATCATCATGGGCGACCGGAACGAGCTGGGCATCCTGGTCGTGGACGAGGACCCCGTCACGGAATCGTGGGACGATCCGCGGCGCGACATCCGCAGCACCAAGATCCGGGAGCGCTACGGCCTGGCGCTCGACAACCAGGGCGAGGCGGTCATCACCGCCAAGGGCGTCCGGATCGCCAAGAACTACGACTTCGAGGACAACATCCGGCTCAACTGGGCGGTCGGCACGGGCAGCCTGCCCACCGGCTTCATCCCGGGAATCTAGCCGGACGCTCCAACGAGTCCATGATTCGGGAAGGGGGCCCCGGGCTGACCCGGGGTCCCCTCCCGGTCTTATAGATCGACAGGAGGACCCATGCTGGTCCAAGCCCTCGTCCAATTGGACGAGCAGATCAGGCAGATCCTTACTACGAGGGACCCGGAGAAGATCAAGGTCGCGATCAAGAAGATCCTGGAAGACGCGGCCACAAGACCGGGTCGGGCGTCCAAGCTGCAGGCGGCCTACATCCTCGAGAGGATGTCCGAACTCGCCCAGGACATGTGCAGTGAGGACCCTGAGTTCGACGACAAGTTCATGGACATCTCCAGGTGGATCGAGAAGGGCTTGGTCTACACCAACTACCTGATCGACCCGGAGACCAAAGGCAAGTACCTGGCGACCTTCGACCAGACGATCATCAAGGCCAAGGTTCCGGACCCGAAGGATCCGAAGGCCGCGGAGGAACGTGAGAAGAGGGCAGGCGCCCTTCTCGACGATTGGAATCGCCGGGTGACCAAGATCCGCGAGCAGGCGCCCGCATCACGCAGGCCCGGAAGCAACCTGATCATCCCGGGCAGTTCGTTCTAGGAGGCGGCTGTGGCGATTCCGGTCGTCGTAAACACGACTCCAGGGTCTGGAGCCACCAACGTCGCCGTAGACGTCACCCTTGCCTTCACCTTCAACGTCGAGCTGCTGGAATCCTCCATCAACCTGGCCACGGTCCTGTTCTACAAGGACGAGACCGCCGAGCCGGTCCGCGGCAAGGTCTGGCTGAGCCAGGACCGCAAGACCATCAGCTTCCTTCCGGTGCGCACCCTCGTCCAAGACGTCGCCTACCGGATGGCCGTCGTCGGTTCCGCCGACAACATGCCCGGTGGCAACATCAAGGGCCTGGACGGCACCGACCTTCCCACCACCTACCAGGTGCAGTTCAGGACCAGGGTCGAGCGCTTCGTCCGCCTCACGGAAGCAGCTGGACGGGACGACATCGAGCAGGTCGGTCCCATCCGCGAGGAGGATGCAGAGGCTCTGGTCACAGGATACTTAGATATCCTGATGACCACTCCCAAAGGCTTCGAGTCCAACGTGGACCGAGGACTGTCGGAGATCAGAGTCTGCTTCGACGAAGACGTCCTGCCGACCGGTTCCGAGAACGCTCTCGAGCTGACGCTCAAGAACGTCCTGGGCATGGATGAGTACTACGGCGAGGGTGAGCCGCGACCGCCGGACCCGTCCGGACGGTACCTCCAGGACTGGCTTCCCACCGGTGACATGCGTCAGGCTCTCTTCGACGTCGATCCTTCCGGCACTGTGGCCTTCAGCGGTCAGTGCGCGATCTGGACCCGCCACAGCGGGAGCCCCGAGTTCCACTACAACACCGAGGTCGTCGTCCGGGTCAACTCCGATGCGATCGTGAGCCCGACCGGGCACATGATGGCGGAGGACGTCTACTTCAGCTTCACGACCCAGTACTTCCCGCTCTACATCGGCGTGGAGTACATCCGGCTGATGCTGGGCCGAGCTGTGTCGAGCCTCTTCGACGACACCATCCGCCGGCACATCCACGCCGCCTCGATCGACGCACGGGACCAGGCCGGAGGCTGCTTCGATACGGAGCACCCGTACCCAGCCGTCCGACGGTACGTGCGCGCCCTGTCCATCCTCAACATCCTTGGCGAGCTGGGCATCCTCCCGGTACTACAGTCCGGGCGGAAGCGTCTGGGCGACCTGGACATCCAGTACAGCCCGACGGACTTCTCCAAGCTCATGGAGGCCTACAAGAACGCGCTCGAGGACAAGAAGAAGGCCCTGTTTGAGCTGAGGGCCTACCGCCGTCAGTCCGTTCCGCAGGTCGTCATCAAGGGCGAGGAATGGCCGAACGAGCGAGGGGACTTCCGCATGCGCACCTGGCAGCATCTTCGGAACAGCTTCCGCGAGATGGCCAACACTAAGACCGAACGGCGCGCGAAGTCCGTCATGGGCTACGACCATCCGTCCGTCAACCCAGAGGTTGCCTGGATCGGCTGGTATAACGACGATCGGCTGGAAGGCTTCTCCTTCCCGTGGTGGATCTAGGAGAGATCATCATGTCAGATCAGGCGCCCCTGCAAGGGGTAGAGATTCTCGATTCAGGAGGCGCCAAGATTGTGCCTCCGGTGCCGGTGAAGGACTGCTCCTACCGGACATCCGACATCGAGATGGCCACAGTGCTCATCACGCTCGGTCACAAATGTCTGGACCTGGGTGAGAAGAGGGACAAGAAGGCCAAGCGGGTGGTCTTCGTGTTCGAGCACAACAGGGTCCGTGAAGACCTGAAGAAGTGGCTGAACGGTGGACTCGCGGTCGATCCGAGGTTGCTGCTGAACAACCTCTCCGACCTGAAGAACTTGGTCCACAACAAGGGCTTCGAGTGATAGGCGACCCCATTAAGCCTGAGCGCTGGAACGTCCAGCGGCCCCCATCCGCGGTGGACACGCGGCAGACCAGTGACGCTGGCTTCCGCACGTTGTACCGTGAGGGCCCGGACTGGGCCGGCGACATCAATCTCCGCGAGGAGATCGCGGGGATTCTACAGCTCCGCGGCCGGTACGTCTTCCTCCGCCGGACCCAGTATCGCAGGTGTGGCTGCTGGAATGACGCAACCAAGGAATCTGATCAGGACTGCCCCAACTGTACAGGCACCGGCTGGCAGTACAAGGACGAGCTGCATCTGGCTCGCTTCGCTCCGGTCACGCGGCCGGCTGTGGCAGCTGAACTTGAGGACAGAACCGCGATCGGAATCGTAGGCGTTGGCGATTACATCTTCTGGTTCGGCCACGATGTGGAGCCCGGCCCCAGCAAGCGGGATCTCATCATCGAGGTCACGACGAACGAGGAGACCCGGCTTCCGGTCAAAGCCTACAACATCGAGAAGATCTGGAACATCGGGCAGGTCCACCCATTCCGGGATCGGAATGGTAGAATCGAGTACTGGGCTTGCTGGGTCAAAGAGGGAGCTACAGGCAAGGAATGAGACCCGACGGCACGCTGGAAGTGTGGGACGAAGTCTACCTGCCCGGCTACAAGGAGCTGGCGGTCTCGGTCAACCCGAAGACAGGCCAGCCGTACCGGCAGCGTAGGGATCGTGGCGCCAGGATCACGGATCTGGCGGCCATGATGAACGAGGCACTACAGTCGTACCAAGGATACTGGGTGAAGCACCCGTACCAACCCTTCCGTGGGTGGCTGCAATTCGCACGCTATCTCTCGCAGGGTGATACGGTGTACAATAAGACAACGGGAGACGTCTACACGATCAAGGAGCTAGTCGATGAGGAAGATGGCTCGTTCCTCGGGCAGGTCCTCCTAAGCGGGGGCACTACTCCCCGAGAGACGGACAGACTCCGACTCGATGCCAAGAACCAGGTCGTGTTCTCTCACGCGCACCCGCGATCGGAGGTATCCACCGCGAAGTACGAAGGGACCACGGAACTGACGGATCAGCCGGCCCCGTTCAACGACACCATCGAGTGGTCACAGACCCGGGTGGAGCCAGGAACCGTTGGGAAGAGGCCGTTCGACCGGGAGAGACAGGCGCTGCCGCTCATCCGGGAGACGAACCTTGACGACCTGGTCGATCCGGGCGTGGCGGTGGACACGAAGGGCTGGTGGTTCGACCACCTGATTCAGTTCGACCTGTTCGGCCGGACCAATACTCGGCTGGACGGGGAATCCAAGCTGGATGGGTCGGGTGACCCAGGCTTGGTGAAGTGGTTCCAAGACTTCATGGGAAGGTACCGCTGGGTGTTCTTGTGGAATGGGATTCAGCAGATCCTGGAGTGGCAGGGCACAGCAGACGAACCAGTGGGACGGATGAAGAACGACATGGTCCACCGACCGTTTACGTTCTACGTCCGGACCGAGAGGATCTCGATGGCTCGGGTTCGGAGGATCCAGCAGATCGACATCCTCGTAAGTATCGGCGCTCCTCAGGAGCTGGTGGCACCGAGCGGATGCCCAGTGCCTACCGGACAGATCGGCATTGTGATCAACGACCTTGGACTCTACAGTTCGATGGGAGGCTAGAATGCCGGACTACACTTCCATTCCGGGGGTTCGCACCGAGGTCCAGGACTTCGGCACCCGGATCACGCCCCCCATCCTGGGCCCCAAGGTGACGGTCATCGGCTTCACGGACAACCCGAACGTGCCCCTGGAGGATCCGTACATCCTGACCAGGTTCGAGGACGTGTACGCCTTCGACAAGGCCGACGGTACGCCTTCCGAGCTGACCAAGAAGTTGGAAGAGCTCATGGCGGGCCAGGGTCGGAACCTCGAGGTGTTCGTGCTCTCGGACGGGTCGGGGAACCGGTACTCCGGAGACACCGTGACCCCTTCCCAGCGCTTCGCCATGATGGCGCGCGCCTACGAGCTCCTGCTCCACCATGACGTCGACATCATCCTCCCTGTCGGGGGACCCATCGACATGACGGGGCTGCTCAGCACGCAGAACTTCGGTTGGCAGCTGGCCAACTTCTGCTACCAGAGCACCAAGGAGTACAACAGCGCGATCGGGGTCATCGGGGTCCAGCCGCCGTCAGCCGCGGTGGCCGGGACGGGGATTCCCAGCCTGGCGCTTCAGTCCCAGTGGGTCAACGCCCTCAAGGCCTTCGACACGACCGCCCTCCTCGGCACGAACTTCGTCATCTACGACGGAGTCACGGACGGGGACCTGGACGGGATCCCGGACAACTACGCGTTCCTCGCCACGGTCGACGAGACCATCCCGGTCGGGAGCCCGCCGTGGAACGCCAGCAACGTCCGCAAGGACGCCAAGGGGCACCCGATCGACATCGGGGGCTACATCCGCGTGGTCGCGGGATGGGTCCGCGTCCGCAACGAGGCCGCCAAGCGCATCAACCCCGTGGAGGGGTACTACAACGTCAACGGTGACGCGCTTCTGGCCGGTCTCATCTCCACGCTGCCGCCGGAGATCGCGTTCACCAACAGGGTGCTCGCCGGTGGCGAGATGCTCAGGAACCTGTCCGCCAGCCAGGCCAACGACCTGTCGCGGTACCGGTTCGTCTCGTTCTGGTCCAAGCCGACCGGCTTCGTGGTGGTGTCGGGCGTCACGGGAGCCCACAACGTCGACGACTACCACCGGTCCGACTTCGTCCGGGACACAACTGTCCGCATCACCCAGGATGCGATCAACGTCGTCCGCATCGCAGCGGGCCCGTTCATCGGGCTGCCGAACAACGGTGTGAACCGCTCGGCGCTCGAGAACGCGATCGACTCGGCTCTCGGCAAGATGCAGGAGCGGGGCGCTCTCGAGGGCTTCCGTTACAGCGTGATCTCCACGCCGACGATGAGGGTGCTCGGCCAGATCGTGGTCGACCTCACCATCGTCTGTGCGTTCGAGATCCAGACCATCACGATTCGCATCGGACTCTCGGCGGCCTAACCAACGTGGTGTGACCGTCGAACCCGAAGTCTTGGAGGTGGACAATGCCGACTCCTGGAATGGCAGCATCGGTCGCCCGGCTCAGCCGGACGTACAACAGCTTCTCCGGGGTCGACATCCAGGCTGTGTTCTCGGGGAATCGCATCGGAGAACTGCAGGGCGTCTCCTACACGGTGACCAGGGAGAAGGCGCCGCTGTACACGATGGGCTCCCCCGATCCTCGCGCGTTCTCCAGGGGGAAGCGCGGGATCGCCGGCTCGTTGATCTTCTTGGTCTTCGACAGGTCCAACCTGCTCGAAGCCATGGGCTCGAAGGCGAACTTCTGGTCCGACACCATGGACGGCTCCTTCCTGAAGGACGGGGGCGGGCGAAGCCTCAACGCTGGAATGAACGGCGTGGGCGACTACAAGCCCATGTCCCTCGAGGCCGGTCCTGGGTTGGGCGAGGTGGCGGATTACCGGGAAGGAGTCGTGAAGCAGTCCAGGGCGTGGTACCACGACCAGATCCCGCCGTTCGACATCGTCCTGACGGCCCTCAACGAGTACGGGCACGCGGCTCGGATGGTGATCCGCGGAGTCGAGATCCTCAACGCCGGGTCCGGTATCTCGATCGACGACATCACGACGGACGAGAACATGACGTTCGTGGCCACGGACATCATCCCGTGGCAGTCGCTCGGTTGGGCGGATCCGGAGAAGGCCCCGAGCAACATCGGTGCGCCTTCGTCGTTCGTCTAACCATCTGGCTATGGGGCCCCCTGGGCAACTGGGGGGCCCCATAGATCCTTCTCATGACCTTCAAGACCAGCACAGAGCCATTCGGTGATCAGTCCGGCTTCGGCCTGAACGGAACGGCCGGTAGCGCGCTTCCCAATACCTACCCGAACATGCAGAAGGAGTTCGAGCAGTGGACCCTGGGCAACGGCCGGTCCTACCTCGAATACAACTCCTTCAGTGGCGTCGACATCAAAGCCGCCGTCTGGATTCCTCCCTCTCCCAGCAATCCCACCGGTAGCTACCGAGTCTGGTCCGAGCTGCAGACGGTGACGATCTCCTCCGAGCGGCCAGCTGGGCCCGTCCGCAGCCTTGGTGTCTCCTCCGTCCGTGACTACGTCCGTGGAGTCCGGACCATCGCAGGGTCCATGATCTTCACCCTGCTGGACAAGGACGTCTTCGTTGACCTGTACCAGGAGAACACCAAGGAATCTCCAGGCTTCAGCCCTATGTTTGTAGACGTGATCCCATCATTCCACATCATCCTGAACGGCGTGAACGAGATGGGCCTCGCCGCAGGTCTGGTGATTGCCGAGTGCACCATCACCAACATGGGCCAGACCTTCAGTGTGGACGATCTCCTTCTCGAGGCGACATACACTTATGTGGCCAAGTATGTCAGCCCATTTGTCAGCCCATCGGGTTGGAGAACAACTCTGGACATTGCCATGAGTAGCATGTCCAGCAAAGGTATCATTCGAGCCAGTGATATGGCTAGGCCTGGTGGCTTCCCAGAACCCGAGATCTGGAAGAGTCGCGGATGAAGTACCCAGATTCATCCCTGCAGAACTACTGGAGCCCGGCGCAAGTGCGGCTCTACGTCAGCGGCGTATGGATTGACGACGCCTGCTCCGTCTCCTACATCGTCTCCGACCCCAAGTATCCCAAATTCGGGTACTTCGACAGGGTCCTCCGAGCTGTAGCCACCGGCCAGACGATCGTCAACGGCGAGCTGGCCATCAACTTCAGGTTCAATGGCTACCTACGTGGTGTGATCGAACAGGAGTTGGGCCGCCGTAAGGACTTCGACTACCTGTCGAGTCCAGAAGCTGGCTTCCGCACGCTCTCCCCCAACTTTGAGGAAGTACTGAACATGAGCGTGGCCGACCAGCTGGTCCGACTGTCAGCCATTGCCCAGTCGCAATCCAAGTCCCGGGAGAACGAGTTCGAGAAGTACAAGAACCAATGGTGGGATCGGAAGCCTGCATATCCGGATGTTGTAAGACCAGCTCAGAATACCCAGCGAAGGTTCGAGGAGGCTTATGACCGTCCAGGCTTGTTCACCCAGGGCTTCGACATTATGATGGTCTGGGGCACGGATACGGACCACCCAGATCCGGCCCTGACAAGATACATCCTGGACGTGCACCTCGTCAGCGAGATGGTCCAGGCAGAGATCGAGGTCCCCGACGGAGGACGTGTCATCCGCGAGGTCTACAGGTTCCTCGCGAAGGAAGTCCGAGCAGGAGACCCAGCTAAGTCGGTACCCCCTGCAGGGGGTGCCTTAGTAGGCGCCCATTAGGGCCGTGATTCTTCTAGGAGGTTCCTCATGAACCCAGCAGACGCAGAACACCTCAGAGCACAGCCAGGAGAGGCCCCCGCCAAGAAGGAGGATCCTTCCAAGCGGGGGGAAGCCGACGACCGCAGCGAGATCCAGCGCCTCCGCGAGGAAGCCAGGGGCAAGCGGGTCGAATATCTCCGGTCGCTCAACAAGGAGCTTCCGGAGATGGTGGAGAGATGGAAGGCGCAGTTCCCCCGCGTGGAGTCCATCCACGTCCTCGGCACTCTCTACATCTACCGCGGCATGAACCGCGGCGAGTACATCGCCCTCATGCAGCAGGGTCAGGACAAGATCAAGAACGACGAGATGGTGGCGTCCAAATGCACGCTTCACCCGAAGACCGAGCAGCTGGCCTGGGTCGAGCTGCCCGCCGGTCTGCCGACGACTCTCGCCGATCTCATCCTGACTGCGAGCGGCTTCGGGGCCGAAGACGCGGTGCCCATCCGCCTGTGAGGTGGACATGAACTCTCGAGCGGGCCGGTTCCAGAATCCTCTGGAGCCGGCTCCTCGAGGGCCCTGGGAACCGCCTGAGCTGGCGCGCGTGGCGCTCGAGAAGTCGAACGTCGGGTTGCGTCTGCCGGCCAAGGTCCTGGAGCAGATTCCGATCTGGCGGAAGCAGTGGAGCGAGTTGTGGCTCGTCCAGGTTGGGGACAAGGAGTATGCCTTCCGGTCCCCGACCCGTGAGGATGCCATCCAGCATGATCTGAACATGCCATCGGCGCCGGCTCTGGCAGTGGACCAGTTCGTCAAGGACTGCCTGCTGTACCCGAAGGAGCTGCCGGAGAAGATGCCGATGAGCGAGTTCACCTCGCTCTACCAGGCGATTTGGGTCGCGTCCGGCTTCAGGGATTCCAGGGTCTTCGAGGATAAGTTGGCCCTGTTCGACAGAGTCGCCAGGGCGCCGGAGCAGGAGAATCTCCTGCTCCTCCTCAAGACCTTCCCGGGCTTGCTGCCGGACGACGTGAATGGTTGGCAGCCTGAGAAGCTGATCTACCATATTGCTCTGGCCAGGGTCCTCCAGGGAGCAGAGCCGATCAAGGAGAAGAAGCCCAAGCCAGGCCAAGCCCAAGCGCCAGCTGCGCCGACCGAAGCGCCGAAGAAGGGAACCTTCAGCTGGAATGAGGACCTCAAGGACTACAAGGCCTTCGAGAGGTCTCAACCAGCGGGTGAGTTCAACCTGAGACAGTTGCGGTCGGGGAGCTGATGCCCAGCAGAGACGAGTTGCGCCAGGATCCGTTCTACGGAGAACAGGATCTCGACGAGCGCGGTCTCTCCGAACGGGACCAGATCGGATACGTCCGGCCTGAGGACCGCGAGGAGTACAGATCCAACCTCGAAGCTTCCCAGGGCTACCCCTACGTCCGCGGGGTGGCCTACACCGCCCTTCTTGCTGCCGGCGCCTACGTCGGTCTCCGCCACTTCGCTCCCCAGCAAGTCCGCAACGCCACCAAGTTCATCCAGAAGCAGATGACCCAGCTGACCCAGCGCAAGGGCGGCTCCGGCTGGCTCACCCAAGTTCAGCAGTGGCTCTCCCGCAGCGGGCCCGGAGCGCGCCAGGGTGTTGCCCGAGCAGAACTCTCCGGCGATCTCGAGCACGACGTCCGGATAGCTCGGGAGCTCTACTCTGCCCGGGCCGGCTACATTGGGAATAGGGATCAAGTCCTCTCTGCCATGCTGAATCGGTACGCGTCCACGAACCCGAATTCTCTTCCCGTACCCGCAACTTGGCCTCAGCAGATCGCCTCCCTGTCCAGTATGCCCGCCTTCCAGCGCGCGTCCGCCCGTCTGGGAATGCACTCCCAGGCGGCAGCTGCCCAGCTGGCCCAAGCTGCAATCGAACCGGCAGCTCCCACCATGGGTGAGAGCATCGCCAAGGCTCTCAGCTCGGTCAGATTCCCGTTCACCATGTGGCGCCCGCTCGAGCTACTGGCTCCCACGGAGCTGCTCAAGCGGGGCCCGGTCTTGGCCCACCTGGCCCAGGAGAACATCTACGGGGTTCCAGAGCTCGCCGCCAAGGCTTCTGCAGGCATGCAGGAAGCCATGTACATGGGTGGCCGGATCTTCGGCGTCTCGCCCATTCGGCAGGGGATGCCCTACAAGGTCATCGGCGCGCACCCTTTGGCCACCGGATACCAGATCGGGCGTCTCGGCTCCGGTATGGGCAAAGCGGCTGCGATACGCATGGGCGCCACGATCGCCAAGCCCTTGTCCGAGATCTTGCTGGGAGCTCCCCAGCTAGGTCAACCTCTTCAGCCGGGCCAAGGCTTCAGAGACATCCTCCGTCAGCCGGGCATGAGCTGGTGGAACAAGATCCAGCGAGTTGCCCTTGAGGCGGGTGAGCGTTATGGGATCGGCCCGCAGTACTCCCCGAGGATGCCTCTCGGCGGCCATCCCAGGAACATCCTCGAATCGCTGCATGCGGCGGCTACCCGCAGGAAGTACGAGTACACCAGCCCCCAGAACCCGGTGTGGGGAGTCACGCCGGAAGGCGCCTGGCTGAAGAAGAACCTCTTCGGCCCTCTGGGGTGGACCAAGCTCGGCCAGGTTAAATCACGCGCCGATCTCACCTGGTGGGAACGACTCCAGATGTTCGCCGGCATTGAGCCGAAGCGGGCAGTCGAATCCATCCGTGGAGGGCGGGTCATCCGGGAGAAGCAGGCAATCGGCCACTTCCTCAGCGCCGCGGGACTCCGCGCCAAACAGCACCTGCCGTTCACCAAGACGGCAGCCCTACGTGGTGAATTCTACGCGTACAAGGGCGCGCGCCAAGGTCTGTCGGACTGGGTCAACTACCACATCAACAGACCTGGCTGGCTTCTCCAAGAGCTCACCGGACTCGGCTTGAAGCAGGGCAAGACCCCTCTTGAATCGCTTTGGAAGATCGGCACGCGCGTTGCCGCGCCGGCCTACTTCGGCTGGCAGGCCCTGCAGTATGCCGACTACAAGAGCAGGTCCTACTTCGGCTACGGCCCCATCTCCGGACCCGCGGTCCTCTACACCAAGATGAGGTCTACGGCTCAAGAGATCCTGGACTCCGTCGGAATCACCAACAAGGCCCGCGAGCTGGAAGAGAAGTACCCGGGCCTGGTCGACAGCCCGCTCTCCCGTGGCTTCCAGGCAGTGGCCTTCCCGTTGGGTGGGGCCCACATCGGCAGAGCCCTTGGCGGCGCCAAGGGAGGCATGATTGGATTGATCCTGGGCGCCACGGCCGGGTTCCTTGGAGCCACTGGAGTCACCAAGCCTGCCGAGGAGCTCCGCCAGATCTACCAAGGTGAGAAGGAAGTCCCGGTGCATGCAGACCGGTGGTGGGCGCTCGGCCGCCAGCCGTTCGGCGGATCCAGGATCAAGTACTGGAAGAAGCACTGGCTCGCCGAGTACATGTCCGACTACAGGGACACGGCCATCTATGGGAACCGTAAGGAGGCCTGGCGTGGCAGCTGGCTCCCGACCCCGGAGAACTGGTTCCTCCTCAAGAACCTCTACGACCCGTACTACGTCGAGAACCTGCACTACTACGATCGGCCCTACCCAACGACATCCCCGATGTTCGAGGATGTCCCACTGGTCGGCGGAGTTCTCGGCGCCACCGTTGGCCGCCTGCTGAAGCCGACGATGTACCGGCCCGTCGAGATGCCGAACAACTACGGCCTGCCGCATGCTGCGATCGCAGGGAATGCACAGGCGGACGCTCTAGGCATGTCGCCTTACATGGTCCAGCAGGCGCCGCCCATGACCAAGTGGCGCCTGTCCCAGATGACCGGTGAGACTCTTCATCGGTTGTTCGAGTGGACTGGGCTCCCGGGCTTCGCCGCTGGCGCCATGAAGGAGACCATCACTGGGCAGCCCGGATGGTTCGAGCGGGACACACTCCTCGCCGCCTCCGGGATGATGACCTCGACGGAGCGGAGCTACTACGAGAAGAACCTCGGTGGTCTGCTGGGCATGACCGAGTTCATCCGCCGCTTCATTCCCCGCGGTCGCAGGAATGCCATCTACAACCCGATCGAGAACGTGGCACCGGACTGGCTGCCCGGCCACCGATCGGTGTTCCCAGGCGACAGGACTGGGTACTTGGACTTCCACAGTGGTGATCCCTACACGGCCCTCGAGAAGGGCGAGGCTAGACTCCCCGGTCCGGGTTACGAGTCTCTTCATGACCTCCACAGCTTGGAGGCCGGCGTCTACGACGACTTCGACAAGTTCAAGATCCTGTCCGACATCGCCCCATTCTCCGATGCCTTCAAGTACTACAAGCGGACGATCGAAGGACAGATCCAACAGGGCGAGCTGAGCAAGCAGGACCTCAGCCGATACTACCAGACGATAGACAACCTGGACGAGAGAATCGAATCCAGGATCTCCACCTATTCCAACCGGTTCAGCACAGGCGCCTTCGCCAGCGACACGGTGACGATCGAGCGGCTCCTGTCCGGGACCCAGTTCCAGGTCCAGGAGATGCCTGGCGTGACCTTCCAGCTCGCCGGCGTCAAGGACCGCGTGGCGGACATGGACTCTACCCAGCTGGGCCAGTTCAACCGGCTCAAGAACCGGATGTCCCAGATGGTGGGCGAGCAGATCGAGATGACCTGGGGTGGCTCCGGTGTCATCACTCCTGCAATCATTGGAAGCGTCAACAGGGAGGCGATTGCCAGCGGCCTTGAGGCGGACCGGCTCAACGGCCTGGGGTACCAGGCCAAGTACGGCGTGGGTGGGGCGCCCGCGGCCTACGAGAAGCTCATCCACACGGAGCTGCCGGCACCTCTGGATTACTTCAGGACCAAGTGGCTGGGTACCAGGTCCCCGGTCGAGGAGTACGAGCAGTTCCAGGTCTATGGGACGGCGAACACCAACTGGAGCCACCCATTCAAGAACTACATCCTCCCCTGGTACCACTCGTGGACCCACACTCCGACGGCCGAGTCCTACAGGGCCCGACAGATCACGGGTTACATGGATCGGTTGCAGTACTTGAAGTACCAGCAGCTGGCGTCCATGGCCGAGCAGGGTGGGAATGCTGGCTTGGCCATGCAGCTGAGGCACGACGCCCGGCATTCCCTTGAGGCCCTCCAGCCCAGCGAGGCGGATTACTGGAAGAACATCTACTCCGCCCTCCCGCCGGCAGAGCGGCCATACTTCAACGCCTTCGCCGGCACCACAGGTGAGGAAGAGCAGGAGAGGATCATCGAGGCCGTCCCGGAGTACATGCGCCACCACTACATTGGCCTGTGGAAGCGCAAGATGCCGGGTGGAGAGTTCAACAGCCCGATCCTTCAGCGCTACGCCGACGAGGCGGAGACTGCTTCCAAGATCCCTGTGGACGTACGCGTCGCCGAGTTCTTCGGCCAGTATCCGACGCCTCCCAAAGACTGGATGGGTTGGCATCCGGGCGTGGACCTGGAGTCCATCACCATCAGGACGGCCCAGTCGGAGGGCCTTGACATCCACCAGCTGGGATACTGGGAGAGCCAGGCGCTGCAGGCGGAGAAGACCTTCCCCGAGCTGGAGGGCCCGGAGATCGAACGTGATCCCAGCTTGGATCGGCGGGACAATCTGATGAGCGATATGGCCCGGATGGGGTACACTAATATCCGAGAGACCCCGAACTTCTCCGATGATGGCAACGTCAGGGTCGAGGTCAAGCGTAGCCGGCGCAGTTACCTAGAACGCTCGCGGTCTCCGTTCAACGCCGCGAGCCACACCGGAGGTGAGTGGTAGTGGCCGGAATGCCCAATCCTCTGGATCCCCTCACCGGAAGACCGCAAGCTTCCGTGCTGGCTTCTGGTACCCACGCCGGCTTCAAGAGCGTTATCGAGAAGATCCGCCAGACGGAAGCTGGCATGCCCGGCCATACCCAGTCTGTCCTCCAAGCCGCTGGCCTCACAGGATTCGCCCCTGGCCGCACTGGGATGGCAGCTGAGCGCTTCATGGGGCGCATGTCATCCCTGGGCTACCAGTACAAAGCCGAGCTGATGGATGAGGGAGCCAACCTCAGATTCCACCTGCTGCACGGGATCAAGGACCAAGCCAAGTCGGTAGGCGCCTACTTTGACATCCCCGTCGAACGCGGTGGCTACGTCCAGCTACTTCCCAAGGCTGTGATGGAGCCCGGCGGGTACACCTACGCCGAGGGTGTCAAGAGAGCTTCCTTCGTCGCCCGCGGCGGGGTGTACAAGAAGGGTGAGAGCTGGAAGTATCAGAGCTGGTTCTCCGCCGTCACCTCCGAGATGGAGCAGAAGCTCGGTGCAGCTCCGGTCTCCGGACCGGCTGAGCTTCGGCAGCTGGCACGCGGCCTTCGCGGCGTGGTCTCCTCCGGGTTCAAGCGGCTCGTCTGGTCCGGAGGCGAGTATGGGGATCTTGCGGCCAAGGCGCCCTACACCAAGACGGGATCCATCTACGACATCTTCCAGATGGGCGTGGTTGGCGTGTACCAAGGACCTGGCTCCAGTGCTGGCGCTTTGATAGACCAGAACAAGAGCAAGTTTGCATTCCTCAAGGGAGAATTCCTCCCCGAACGATCTCTGGAACAGATCACTAAGTTCCAGGCTGAGATGGCCAAGGAACTGCCCGGCCTGTCCATGGAAGCCATCAAGGCAGAGACAGGTTTGGCAGGCAACCTCGGCGTTTGGAAGCTGGGTCAGATCGCTCCGTTCGGAGGGTACGCCGACCCGGCCGCGCAGACCTACCAACGCCTGGCGATCGCTCAGCTGATCGGATCCGACGCCAGATATGTCACGCCTGTCTCAACACCAATCGTCGAGGCCATGAAGAGCGCGACTCGGGGACAGACCATGCCTGGTGGGGCCAGCGGTCGCTTCTCTGTCGAGTCCAGGATTGCTCTGGTCATGGATCCCCGATTCGAGACTGCGGTAGCCGGTTCCGGTGGCGGGGCCATCATCACACCAAAGTTGGCTAGCCAGTTGGCCGCTGACTACACGGACCAGGCCAAAGCCGACTCTGCCAGGTGGGCTGGGATGATCGAGGAGGGAGGGGGCCGAGCAGTCTCCCGAACGCGTGTTGGCACCAACCTCATCACCTCCCTGGGCACCAAGCAAACCGTGGGTGGCATCCGCCAGATGTCCGGCGCCCAGATGGCCATCGGCTGGTCCACCTTCCTCAAGGGCAAGAACCCTGAGGCCGTTCGGGAAGCTGTCATCCGAGACGTCGTCCAGCAAGTTGGCGGCTGGGGAGCTGGAGTCAAAGGTTCCGCGGCGATCGCCGCAAGGAACAAGGCGACGTCGGCATTCTACAGAGACCTCGTCACCGACGTTCTTGGCGGCAAGGCCAAGATGGCCTACGTCGGTGAGGAGGGTCGGCGCGGTCTTGCTCCTCAGCTCCTCATCGACCCGGAAGCTACCTTCGCTCCGGACCAGCTCACCAAGCTCAGCCAGGCTATCGACAAGCACAACCAGAGGTTAGGCGATCTAAGAGCCAGCAAGCTGATCGAAGACACTGCGGTGATCCGTAAGGGCTTCGAGTTTGGCCAGCTGGAGCTGGGCACTCACAAGCTGGCTTCCTTCTTCGTCTCCGCCAGCATCATGCGCCGCCTCGAGTCCCCGGAGGTCGTCCTCAAGACGGCCGGCGCCTGGACGTTGCCCGTGAAGAACCCTCTGGCGATCTCCATGCCGGAAGGCTTCCCGCGCGGCAAGGAGAGGTACTACACTGGCCGGGCCGGAGAAGCCCGTCAGGTCGTCAACAGCCTGTACAACCCGTCCGGCGCAAGGCTGCAGCTCGCCGACGTCACCAACCTCCGGATGTGGCACACCAAGGAAGCCAACGACTTGGCGGGCATGTACGAGCACATCATCAAGAACTGGAGGAAGGACGCCAAGGCCGAGCTGAGCAAGACCGTCATGCCCTTTGGCGGTCTCGAAGGTCTGCCCTCCGCCTTCCCATCGTTTGAGAACGCTCTGACGGCTGCCCAGCTGAGGAAGAAGTTCGGCCACTTCCAGCCGACGTCCGGGATGGGTGCCAAGAAGATCGAGGAGATGGCAGGGACGATCTGGGCCGAAGGCAGCCCGCTGAGGAAGACGGGCGTCGCCATCAAGTTGCCGGGAACCATCAGCATCGCCAACATCCCAGGGGTCAGCGGTGAAGGAATCCTCACCCAGCAGATCTACCTACCCGGGCTCGAGATGTACAAAGGTATCCGCGAGGAGGCCATTGGCTTCGGGGCCCGGGAGTCCGATGTAGACCTCTACATGGGCAAGCTCCAGAAGGCCCATGAACGGCTCTTCCTCAGCCTCACCGCCAAGAACCCGAGCACCGACAAGGTCCAGGAGCTGGCCGGCGACTTCTACAACAAGCTGGCCCAGGCCATGGGTGGCAAGAAGGGCATGCTGTCCTACTTCAGCTCAGCACCCATGGCCCACAGCGGATACTTGGGCCTGGTCGCCGGCGGCATGGGACCTCTGGCCAGAGAAGCCGGCACGGCTCTTCCCGGGAATGCCTTCGCTCACATCTCCGAGACGACGGCCAAGGAGATGGGTGTCTACGACCTCTTCAGGAAGAAGGGAACCGTCTACGGCCGCGTCACTGCCTACCCGGGTATCGGCCCCACCATGGAGACCGTACTCGGCTTCAAGATGGTCAGCGACTCGGCCCTCGGCTCCAAGAACCTGAGGATCTCCAACGCCCTCGCCTTGACCATGTTCCGCGACTTCGACGCCGACAAGGCGGCCGTGACCTTCTTCACGGGGAAGCGCGCGGAACGCTACATGAAGGCCTTCTACAAGAAGACCGCCCTTCCCCGGATCTCCATGTATGGCAAGGCCTGGAACGAGCTGACGCGAGAGGACCCTGAGCTCGCCGGCATGCTGATGAGCTCCGAGGAGTCCACCAAGGCTGCAGGGCAAGCCATCAAGGATGCAACTATTGGTGGCAGGAACCTCAGCTACGAAGCGGCCCTGTTGACGGTTGCAACCAAGGACAAGGCGGTTGCCGGGCGCCTCACGGAGAGGATCGCGGAGAAGTTTGGGACCAAGGCCCTGACTCCAGCAGTCAACTGGTACACCCAGTCATTCCGCGAGATCATTGGCGCCAAGGGCATGGAGCAGGCCCTGATCAGCCAGGGCTACCTCAGCAAGGAAGCAAACCAGCTAGTTGGCAAGAGCGGCTACACGGGACTCCAGCTGGCCAGTGCCGCCATCGGCCTGTTCGAGCAGCAGTCGGCCATCTCCAAGGGCAAGGGCATCCTCCCCGCCTCGAGTAGCCTCGTGCGGCTTCTGGGCGCCGGCTACAGGTTAGAAGGGAGCCAGCAGCTCGACGTACCCAAGTTCGAGCAGGCAGTCAAAGAAGGTACTGGATACCTTGCCGACTTGGTCAACTCGACTCGCGGTGGGGGAGCTGCGGAAGCAGCTCGGGGTACGAAGTTCCGCGGCGAGTATCTGGCCCTTGCCGATGATGCCAAGCGTGAAGCCGCCATGCGGAACTGGCTGGGTTATGGTCAGGCCAGGCTCGACATCTTGGAGAACACAGGCCGGCTTCCCATGCGTCCCCGTCAGCTTCTGTTCAACAAGGCAGAGAGCGAAGCTCAGGCAGCTACCATGTTCCATGGTCTGCAGGGAATCGCCGAGCGCCAAGCAGCCCTTGCAGATACCCCTGAAGCCGTAGCTCGGGTCTGGGCCGAACATGAGAAGCGCCAGCTGGGCCTCATGGGTGTCTACAAGCAGTTCGGCTTCAACATTGGTGTGGATGAAGCTGCACTCGAGTCCCAGAAGGCTGCCAGGCTCGCTGGGGCCTCCGCCACACAGTCAGCCGTCAACCAGCTGACCAAGGAAGCCGGTGCCACGGCCGGCAGAACCGTCCTGGACAGGGTGGCAGAGTGGTGGACCAACGCCGGCACGCCGTACTGGCAGAAGGCAGGGGTGATCACCGGGGCGGCCTTAATCATGGGGGCCGTGGCCAAGAACACCTTCTTCGGCCGGTATGGGCCCGATGACCCCTCCCCGATCGCCCAGCCGCTGGCGTTCACCCCGCCACCCCCGATAGTGCCTGGGCCCCCGATAGCAAGGCCCAGAGGGCCCAACGAGGCCCCTGAGCTGCCCTACAACATGGGGAAGAAGCCTGGCGGGCTCTGGGCACGCGTGGGACGCACCCTGGGGCTTCCTCCAGAGGCCTACGGGGCTGAGGCCCCCTCAGGGATGCCCGGTGTCCGTCCGGCCTTCGGGAACCGTGTCAATATGGCAGGGGTGGGCCTGGACCTCGGGCCCGGGATCGCCGACAGCGACAGCCGGCCCCTGATCCTGGCCGGACCCCCGGTAGGCAGCTCTCCACCTATCCCGCCAGCCATCCCACAGGCTGGCGTGGAGGGCCCTGGCGTCCCGTACAGCTCGCCCCTCAGCGAGCCCCCAGCAAGGATGCAGACCCCGGATTACATGCGCCAGGGCATGACCGTCAGGGCCACAGCTCCTGAAGGGCGCTGGGGTACCCAGAACCAGTTGGAGGGATCTCTCAGCGAACTGGGGACCCCGGCTGAAGTCATCAATAACCGTTGGGACCCTTCCGAGGGTATAATCGACAGACACATGGCGTCCCTGGATGAAGAATCGAGCTCCTTCGTATGAGTGACGCATCCAAGCTTCTGGCGGCCCAGGACGTCTCGCTGGCGTACGAGCAGTACGTCCCCGTGGTCAACGAGATCAAGCGGGCGACGGCCAGCTCCCAGGAAGTTGCTGGCAACCTGTCGGACAAGACCAGTGAGCTGGATGAGGAGCAGGCGAAGGTACTTGAGAGCATGCTCCGGAACAGGGACGCCAACAAGCCCAGTGATCCTCCCCATGATCCCTACATGGACATGAGGATCGGCTTCACCTGGCTCCAGATCCCACCATCCCACATCCGCATCAGCGAAGTCCGCTACAACGACGACATCCCTGGGCTCCGGACATCGTCCAACTCTCTAGTGAAGACGGGCCATGGCCAGATCCGGATTGACCTGCTGCTGGACTTCGTGGGCGAAGATGGCATCAACAAGGAACTGCGCGAAGTCATCGCCCAGTTCCGCTCGACGCCCTTCATCCCGCTCGAGAGCCAGTACGTCTACAACGCCATCATGGCCCAGGCAGCCAACGTGCCGGCCAAGACCATCGACGACCTGAACCTCAAGGTCATGCGCGCCTACGACGAGTACGTCAAGATCCAGCGCCAGATGGTGGATATCCTCGTCGCCAACCCGGCCTTCATGCGGCTGTCCCTTCTGAAGACCAGTACGACCGAGGCCGCCATCCGGGAACGCCTGCTGAACATGCTTCCGGACGAGCTCCTCACCCAGCTGTCGGACACTGTTGGAAGTGCTGGCCTAAAGAACACTGCCATGGGACCGGCCCGCAGCGTCGGGATGGGTGAGCTGTTGAAGGACTCTCTTGGCAACCCCACGATCTACAGCGTCAGTGGATTGACCGAACTGGGGCGTACGGCCAACAACATCCTGATCACCATCCGGGATACCCACGCCGAGCTGGTCAGGCTGGGCATCCCAACGGCGTCCAGGCGGCCCGTGGTTCCTGTCGTCCTCCACACCCTCTCGATCGAGACGGTGCCCGGAGAGATCGACACGCTGAGGGTCCGCTTGGCCTGCCTGTACTTCGCCTTCGGCCCCTACGTCCAGGAGTTCGCCTACAAGACGGCGCTGGGAACTCCGACGCTGGACATCAGCCAGTGCCCGTGGTTCTCGTACTACGTCCGGCGCCGATACCTCGCGGGCGACACGTCAGCTGACCTGGACCAGCCTTCCGACATGGGCATGGGGTACCTGGGCAAGTTCCGGTTCGCCGCGGGCCAGTCCTTCACCTTCCAGTACCCAACTCCAAGGTTCGTCCCGGCCGATTCGGACGACGCCAAGTTCGATTTGACCTTGACGGTTCCGGCGGAAGCCGTCGGCCCGAACAGCATGTATAGCTCATCTGGTGCTGGCATCCGGACCAAGAAGGTGAAGCCCGAACCGGAGACCCTAGAGATCCTGACGGGCGATCCGAACCTGATCCCGGTCCAGACCTCGATCGTCATCCAGAATCGAGTCGCCATCCAGCCGATCCAAGGCTGTCTATACGGCACGGCTCAACATCTCGGCGCCATCAACGCCAAGATCTCCGTCGCCTTCCATGCGGTCGGAGACGACAAGTACGCCCACGACAGGGCCGTGGCCCGGATCCACCGGATGAAGCTGCTGACGGACCAGGTGGCGCTGATCGGTGGACCGAAGGCCCGAAGATCCTCCAAGATCAGGGTCACTAACGACCTGCTGGCTCTCGCCGGCGTGCGCGCGGTCCAGATCGACGGGGTCACGACTCGGAACAATCCGGGTGAGATCTACTCCTCGACGATCATGCTGGACCTGACGGAGTACACGGTCAACCAGGACAAACGTGAACAGCTGAGGATGGCTAGGCCCGATCTACGGGACAACCTCTCCGCGATCTCCCTGGACTACGCCATCGACATCGCCGACCGGTACCTCCGGGATGATCAATCTACCGAGCGTGGTCAGTTCGCCAACTCTCCCGCCGGTCCCTACTGCTTCCAGGCTCTGTACAGGAATGGCGGCATCCTCACCAAAGGTGTCATGACCCAGGTGTTCGCCAACAGACCTGAGATCGTTGGGGCCATACTGGAGAACCTGAAGAAGGAGTTCGCCAAGACCAAGCAGGAGGAAGAGGAGAAGAGGCGGAAGAAGGAAGAGCAGGCAGACCTGAGTGGGATCAGCGGCATCGGCAAGTTCTACGGCTACAACTCCGGCCTTGGCACTGACAACTTCGGTCGGGCCGCATCCAATCCACCATCCTCCTTCCTGAAGGAGTACACCAGCTCGCTGACCAAAGCAGCCGAGGTTGAGAAGAGGCCGACTTCCAATGACTTCTTCGCGGAGCTCTCCCGCCTGGCTGGCGAGGCCCTCAAGTTCTGGTCTGCCTCCAAGCGACCCACCAAGATTGCCGGCAAAGTTCCGGCAGCTCCGCTGTGGCAGGTAGACAGCAAGAAGTACATGGAGTTCGACAGGAACCCCAACAAGTACCTCAAGGAGATCGTCACGACGATCCGCGGGCCCGGATTCCCGGACGAGCTGGCTGGTCTCGATGCCCTGATGGACTACGCACGGGACAACTTCAAGGAAGTCCAGGACGCCATGCTCTCGAAGATGAAGGACATCAGGGCTATCAGCAACTACCCCGACCTGGCCCTGCCGACCTTCGCCGACGCCTTCTTCGGGTCGTCCGAGATGCTTGGCGCCACACCTGCAACGAGCCTGTCCGTCCAGGCCATGCGCATATTCACCACCAAGTACATGGGAGCCAAGACCAAAGAAGTCATGCGTCGCTTCATGCCGACGTGGAGTGACCTCGGACGCCAGGCGCCACTGGATCAGGACAAGTACGACATCGCCAAGCAGCCGACGGATCCTGTCGATCCGGACTTCTTCTACTACCACAACCGTGTCTCTCAGTACTTCGATTCCCAGGCTGAGGAGCTGAGCTCCGAGGTGGACGCTCTGTACAACCCTCCCAGCACGGAGATGAATCCGGACCAGAGCACCCGGACCAAGGGAGACATCAACAGGGCCGACGCCAAGCGGATTCAGAACCAGCGCGCGATGCGTCCTGAGCGGGCATCGGCCATCATGGAGGGTGACAGAAGCGACCTTGTCAGCAACCTCGACCTAGTACCCAATCCCGATGGGTCCTACGGCAAGATGCGGAATGTGCAAGGGATGTGGAAGTCCACGCCCGTCGATGAGGGCTTCGGCAACACCCCCATGCACTCCTACATGCCGGCCAACCCAAAGCTCAGGAAGGCCTTCGGCGAGCTGCAGCATGATAGCCCGGCCAACATGCGGAGCTTGTTCCGAGAAGTCCTTGATACCACCAAGGACGATGTCGGCCGGCTGTCCAGGGCCTTCCCCACGTTCCGCCTCTACTTCATCGAAGAGGACAACGAGCAGTTCGGGTACTGGGACGACTTCTACGCGTACAACGCCGTCATCGACTTCCAGCTGTCCGAACACAAGTTCGAGCCGTCTCTGCTGCAGATCCGGCTCATCAACGTCACGGGCAACCTCGATCAGGCCAGAACCAGCTACGAGGATCAGGACCGACTCCAGGAGGACGCCAGCTGGATCCAAGCTGATGGGAGCTACAAGGATCCCCGTCCACCCCTAGGCTCTGCCGGCCTGGAGAAGGGAACTGGCGAGAGGAAGCAGCTGAGCGCCTTCTTCCTGCAGACTGGTACGCCGATCATGCTCAAGGTTGGGTACGGCTCAAGCGACGAAGATCTCGAGATCAAGTTCACTGGTCAGATCGTCGAGATCGACCCGGGTGACGTCATCACCATCATCGCCCAGAGCTACAAGAACGAGCTGACCGTTCCCCTGAACACCTTCATCAGTTCCAGCGCCGAGCCATACCGCGTTGTGCAGTGGATCATGGAGAACTCTCCGACCATGCACTTCGGCAAGTGGAGCCCCTATGAGGCGGGGATCCTCAACGGGCAGAACGTGGCCGGCGAAGATTACAACCGAGACTCTCCCGAGAGAGTCGGTTGGGATGGGTACAGAGCTGGCTCGGCCGACGGCAAGACCAGCGAAGCCAGGAAGCAGGCCGAAGGTGTGTATGGTGGTGTCGGCGAGGCTATCGGTGGAGCAGCCGGAGCAGTGGTCGGCACGGTCAACATCTTCGGGGGCCCGATCACTGGTTACCTGGCCGGCAAGTACGTCGGAGGTCTGATCGGTTCAGCCCTTGGCGGCGCTGCAGCTACCGTAGCTGAGCTGACCAGCGACAGGAAGATGTCCAACATCTACCTGCCGCGGCAGTCCTTCTGGAGGAACTGGTTCTCCTCCGGGAGTGAGTATCTCATCCCCGACAGCACGGGGCTCGAGGTCCTCCATGAGCTGACCAGGCATCTACCAGGCTACGTCTTCGATGTCCGTCCTTACGACCATCAGGCGACGCTCTTCTTCGGCAAGCCCGAGCAGAGGTACTGGTACACGAGCCTCAAGCAGAACGAGGAACGTCTGTGGCTGGACTACCAGAGGAACCCGAGCAAGCCCAACGAGAACTTGATCATCGACGTCGTCCTCAACTTTGAGGGATCGGTACAAGGCTCTGTGTTCAAGGAGAACTTCCGCGCCCGACACACTGCCGGCAAGGAGATCGTCAAGAGTCTCTCAAGCGCCGCCGGCTCGATTCCGGGACGGCTCCTTGGGACCCTGACCTTCGGTTTGATGGGCAAGGACTACAAGGAAGAGGGCAAGAGAGTTGGTAGGGAGCTGCTCTCGGGCTACACGGAGTCCCCCGATATCACGACGGACATCAAGTACATTGAGAAGAACCTCGGTGACACCAATCTCAAGGTCATCCTCGCCTACTTCTTCAACCGGTACACGGCGGCCTATGCCAGCGGCGACAAAGCGGCTGAGGCGTGGATCACCCTCGCCAAGAACGTCGCGACCTTCCGAATCATGTCAGCCCCAATCGAGAACGCGAAGGCCAGCTATAATGCGCTCATAAGCAGTGGAGAGATGTTGGGTGTCACGAACGACGCGGGTGACAACATCGTCGACAGCGAAGGCGGCCAGACCGTGCAGCGGCAAGATGGCCGCATCCAGTATGTCAAGGATATCAACAAGGTCCAGAAGTTCACGGCCAGCGCAACGCGCGATAGCCTGCTACCCGGCTCGATCCTTGTGTCTCTCACTGACTGGAGGGACAAGGTCGAGAAGATGGGCCTGAAGAACGATGGGACGAACGAGTACAACCGGTCCCTCCGAAGCATGATGGAGAAGTCCACGGATCTGCGCGCTCTCAACGCTATGCACGACGGCAATGCCGGAGTCACGGATGCCCATGGGAACCAGATCCCCAGGGACGCCTACGACAAGATGGTCGAGTCCATCCTGGACGTGATGCCGGACTGGAAGCTCTTCATGTCCATGCTCAAGATGTGGCTTGAGCAGCAGATCTTGATCGGCGACACCAAGCTCCTGAAGGAGGCCTACAACGAGGGTCGTAAGGCGGAGAAGTACGAGCACAACCCGAGGACCAAGCGCTTCAGGGACCACCACATGGCGGACGCCCTGCAGCACATCATCAAGAACGGGATCATCGCCACCAAAGAACAGATGGCCAACACGGTTGTGGTCCAGTACTCCAACAACATCGGGAACTACACCGAGGGTGGCGGCCGGTACTTCGTTGCCTACGACAAACACTGGAGTACGTTCGAGCTGATGGTCAACGAGAACATTCAGCCGAACGAGAAGAAGGTCCGGCTCATCACCGAGCTGAACATCGACCAGTCCATCGGCGCCGAGCTGGCAGCCTACTCCAACCTGGCCGAGGCCCTGCGGCCGATGTACCGCGGTGAGCTGATCCTCCGTGGCAACGAGAGGATCAAGCCACACGACATCATCTGGATCAACGACCCGTACGAGAACACCTTCGGTCCGATCGAAGCGGAACGGGTGATCACCCACTTCGGTCCGGACACCGGCTACATAACCACGGTGGTTCCGCATGCGATCTGCATCCCGCAGAGCAGGTCCAGCTGGATCGACTGCATGGTCTGCGGCCAGCTCAACGCCCTCAAGAGTCTGGGCTGGATCGGGGGAGCCACCCTGTTGGGTGGGGTTCTTGGGACGGCACCTTCACTCGTCCTGGGTGGAGCTGCTGGCGGGGCTGGTGGGTTCGCTATGGGCGGCCCAGCTGGTGGCGCAGTCGGAATCGGCACCGGTTCTGCCGTGGGTCTCATCTTGGCTCCTGTTGGGGCCATTGGAGGCGCTGGGATCGGCCTGATCGGCTCTTACATGTGGCAGAGCTGGAAGCTGAACGAGGAGTCCGGAGCTGGGCTCTGGGGCAACTTGACCGGCCGTGGGCGCTATGGTAGCATGCGGGCACCCGTGGATATCATCCCTCTTGTGAGGAACGGCTCCCCATGGACCGCAGGCCTACGCGGATGGTCCGACGCCGACTGGACGCTCAGGATCTTCAAGCAGTGGTCTAACATCACGCGTGGGGCCGGCCTAACCTCCGAGATCGCCACGAAGGCCTGGGAGGACCTCTAATGCCAGGCGAACTCGCCAAGATGCAGAAGCGGGGCCAGGGCGCCAAGGGAGAGGTCCCTCTTGGCGGCCAGCTGCAGAAGCTGGTCCTTCCGATCTTCCGCAGCCCCATCTTCATCGGCCACGGAGCCCTCAATCCGTACTTCGTTCCCGGCCTGGCGCGCGGGGGATTCCCCGGCGAGGACGAGTACGGCTGGGGCACCCACCCGAATGGTCTCGTGGACTGCATCAACCTGCAGGCCTGCACCAACGGGTTCAGCCTCATGGCTGAGCAGAACTGGCCGACCTTGTGGGACTATGAGCGCCGGGACGACCACGAACCGGTGGTCCAGTTCCTCGAGAGGCTGATCATCCCGATCCGCCTTGATCCTAGCTCGGTCAAGAGGATCCCCAACCCGGAGACCTGGAACGTGGAAGTCCAGCTGGACAGCGGCTTGCTCAAGCCGGGGGCCCTTGGGAAGCTAACTCTGAAGGCCCGACCCACGGAGGGTACGGAAGCCGTCCGCAGCACCTTCTATTCGGCCAGGAAGATCTTCCCTGACTTCACCAAAGGATCCCAGCCGTGGGTGACAAACAAGTAGACGATGTTCCCCAGAGAGTTGGGGAGACCTACGACCTCGATACCACCTCCACGATTGACCAGGAGGTAGCGGCGGCCGTACAGAAGGGCGAAGGGGAGGAGACCCAGCGGACCCCGCGGCAGATTCAGTTGCAGCAGCTGGCCAACCGTTCGGGTACCATGAACAGGCCAGGTAACCTGGACGACATCAACGAGAGCGATCTCATCGTCGGTGATGGTGGCCAGACGATCCTTCTCAGGGAACGTGGCATTGAGACTCACGCGTCCGACCCGAACGATCCCGGGATCAAGATCGACGGGATGGATGGGAGCGAGTTCAGGACGGGTGGCCAGCCTCTGGAGAGGGACACGACGGCGGACAAGGACATCTATGCGGATGGCAAGACCCGGAACCGCAAGGAGGCCTACGGGGCCAACCACATCGTGGACCCCTACAAGCCCATGCTCAACACGGCGCCCATGTGGGTTCGTGGCCTTGTTCGAGGAGTAATCATCGCCATCCGCGTTCTAGACGAAGCCATGGGAGACGATTGATGCCCCAGGTCGGAAGAGATCTCGAGTTCGATGACGATGGCGACATCGTGGTGGACGACACCGGCGACGTGAAGCTGGCCACTGCCGAGCGCACCGTCATCCAGGACGTCGAGTTCAGGGTCCGGACGGACCACCTGGACTTCGCCCCCAACTCCGCGCTTGGAGCGAACCTGATCGCCATCCGTGGCCAGCCCAACAAGCGGCTGACCGGTAGCATGGCCAAGGAGCAGATCTACTACTCCCTGATCAAGGATGGGCGCTTCCCGAGGAACAGCCTCTTCGTCGACGTCGTGCCGGTGGGCCGTGAGACGATCGCCGCCTTCATCTTCGTCCAGGATTACATCGAGGGGATGTCCCAGAAGCTGAACGCCTACGACTCCAGCCTGATCGTAGGGTTCAACATCTCCTTGGACGTTGGACTCATCAGCCGGATCACCGGTCCCAAGGAGTGAACGATGGCCATCGAATACAAGTCGGAAGCCGAGCTGAATGCCCTCTGCATCAGCGAGCTCGCCCGGGAAGGCAAGATCACCAACCTGACGGAAGGATCCAGGGCCAGAGCCCTCCTGCAGATCATAAACCGTCGTCTCGGCGAGATCTACGGCACCCTCCGCTTCAACGTGGCCATGGGCTTCCTGACCTCCGCTACGGGCATCTTCCTGGACCTTCTCGGATCCGTGGTCGGGCTCGTCCGCAGAACCAGCTCCCAGGCGCTGATGTCGCGTGAGGACGAGGTGATCAAGTTCTACGTGGCGACGGGAACACTGGCCGCGAAGATCCCCTCCAAGGTGATCCCCATCGGCACGATCATCCAGAACTCCGCCGGGTCGATCCAATACAAGACCACGGAAGCCTCGATCTTCGACGACGTGACCGACAAGGTCTTCGTGGCTGCTGCGTCCATCAACTCCGGCAGCTCTTCCAATGTCGGGGTCAACGTCCTCACCGTCCACTCCCTGGGGATCGCCGACGTCTTCGTCACTAACGCCAGGGACATCTCGACAGGCTCCGACATCGAGTCCGACGACAACTACCGGTACCGGATCGCCAACAGCCGGGCCATCCGTGAGTCGGCGAATCTCACCGCCGTACGGATCGCCATGCTACCGGTCCCTGGAGTCTCCAACGTGGTCATCAGGGAATACCCGGGCTACATGGACGCCCTGATCATCCCAGCGGGGAACTTCGTGACGGAGTCCGTGGTCAAGGCCTGCCAGTTCCTGGGAGAGCGGGAGAAGGCCGGCGGAGTGCGTCTCTTCTGCCGCGGGCCGGCCATGGTTCCCTACGAGGTCTACACCCAGATCCAGATGGCCAAGGGAACGCCATCGTCCGAGCAGCTCGCCATCAAGGACAACGTCCGCGCAGCGATCATCAGCTACTTGGACCAAGTTCCCTTGGGAGGGAACATGGTCCTACGTCAGCTGGAGGGACGGATCCAGAACTCCGATCCGAAGGTCTACGATCACCGCATCGTCTGCCTGACCTTCCAGCGCCGGCCCCAGCTGCTGAGGAACTACCGGCTGCGTGAAGATGAACTGTTCATGCCAGACCCCGAGTCCGAGAACGCCGTCGTGGTGGCCGCGGTATGAGCGAATACGAACCGAAGGCTGGGTTCTACTCCGTCGAGACGCAGCGGGTTGCCAACAACCTCCCGCCGTGGATGAAGGCTCGTCGTGAGAGGGACTCCAACCTCCAGTACCTGATCAACCCGCATGCGGCTGGGATCGAACATGTCACCGACCAGCTGGAGGAGTTCCTGCGCAGCCGGTACCTTGAGCTGGCCAACCTCGACGAGCCGGACCAGCTGAGGAAGATCCAGCTACCCTTCGAGGTCAAGTTCAAGAGCCCAAGAGACCTGGACAACTACCTGCTCAACAGCTCGTTCGAGATGTGGACTTCCCAGGACCGGCTGCCGGACTTCTGGCGGTCGACGGGAGTCGGCGTTGTCAACGTAGCTACCGGACTGCTGGGAGCCAATGCAATCCGGCTCCAGCCGGACCCCTACAACTATGTCGACCTCTACCAAGACGTGAATCAACCGGTCAAGGCCGGCGTGGCCTGGTGCTTCTACATCTGGTACGTGTCCAGCGCGACGGGTCTCACCCCGCCAGCGACGGGCTTCGGCCTCGAGATCATCGGGACCCACCACGACGCCACCATAGAGACCCTTCGGGTGGCCTTCGACGCTGACACCGGCGGGTATCCTCGGCAAGCGGTGATCTCCAGCGTGTTCAGCCAAGACATCGTGAAGTTCAGCTACCGAGTCGTGTCCACGCACAGCGCCGGGTTCCCCATCAACACATCCCTGTACGTGGACATCGCCATGGCAGCTCCAGGGGAGCAGGCCAAGGACTGGAAGCCGAACCTCTTCGACAACGCTCCGTACCTCGACCTCTACGACCAGATGGCGCCGGTCGTCATCGAACATCCACGCCGATCCCAGTTCGTCGAGAAGATCCAGAACTTCTGGGGGAAGGCCATCCCGACACGCGCTGGATCCCCCACGGTTCTAGACATGGGCGGATCCATCGAGCCCGTCCCGACGCCCGGGACGGATGGGATCACGGTCTACTCGACGACGGGCCGGCACTACGAAGTGGACTTCTGGGGAGACAGGTGGAAGTTCGCCTGGCAGCTGATCAGGGATGTCTCGAGCAACCCAAGGATCAGGGCCCTGGGAGTCGACGCCGAAGACATCATCGGACCGTTCGACATCGCCTTCAGGAACTGGAGGGACTGGTTCGAGGATGGAGCCACCTGGTATCCCGAGGCCATGACCTACTTCCACGGGTACCTGCTGGTGGTTCTCTACAAGGCCTCCGTCCAAGGGGGGAACAAGCACTTCCTGGCGATCGTGGACCCAAAGACTCCTTGGCCACGGCCGAGCTACCTCGAGTGCCTGGCCATGATCGAGCTGGATCTCAGCGACGAAGTCTACGTCACGCACGCCGAGATCCGACGGTCCGACCAGCAGTGGCTCTACCTGTGGAACGGCGAGACCGAGTGGGCCTTCCCGCTCTACTACGATTACTTCATGGTGGATGATGCGCGGAAGGTTCTGTACCTCCGCGAGGACTACGGTACGGTGGTGCCTCAGCTGATGTTCCAGGGACGCGACGATGAGCTGAGCCTGCAGCCAAGGGAGGGATAGAGATGGCAGCTCCTACGTTCGACAGGGTCTTGTGGCTCCAGGCTGGCACCGTCTACACGCCTCTCCCACCTGAGTTCCTGCGAGTGGTGAACGGAGGCTACGCATCTTACTACGGGAACGAGAATGCCATGAACACGGGCCCCGACCAGG
>Ga0315291_10000389_pt1 | contig 57626 bp, 66 predicted proteins | sample YL17G12_20_MG_FD_203070 | JGI IMG/M metagenome (GOLD analysis project Ga0315291, IMG submission 203070) | Sediment microbial communities from Yellowstone Lake, YNP, Wyoming, USA - YL17G12_20 | ecosystem: Environmental > Aquatic > Freshwater > Lake > Sediment | place: USA: Wyoming | collected... | reverse complement strand
TCGTTTTTTAGGTCGGTTCCGACAGCCTTTTCCCACAAATCAGCTACCTGCCGTCCGACCTTGTCACAGAGGCACTGCAATCGGGCTTTCGCCAAACTCAGAAGAAATAGTTCTTGATCAACAAGTGTTCCGTTTTTGTCAAAAACGATTAAGCAGCACTCAATTTCTGCGTTTCCTGCAACTATTTTTGGCATACCATTTCCCCTATACTCTGCCTAAGGTCTCTGAGGACTGACTAAAGCGTGTTCGAAGTACAGGATCACACTTAAGTATTCTGCAGTCATTTGACGCCCATACCCTTTTGTCTTCTTGAATCATTTTCTTTGAAAGTGAAGCCTCCTGTGTCAGAAGCCAATTTAGTTGGCTGATGCGGCTTCTGCTGCAATATTCCCTCTGCACCAAAACTGTGAAACATAAAGCGAAGGGTTTTGGTCGTTAGATAGCGGGAAAACAGCGAAGCTAGGTTTCCGAAATAAGCGGCTCACATCAGTTTTTCAGATAACTCTCGTTGCGATTTCCAGATATCTAAAGGTGGATTCACACTTTAGAGCCTTCTGAGCCCTCCGATTCGGTTCTAGACCCATTCTTGCTCCCGTCACCCAATAACCAGATCTTTTTTCGGGCAAAAAGCCACGAGGGAACATAATCAAATCGTTTTCAACTTTAAAATTCTCAAGAAAGGAAAATGAACGTTTAAACCATGGGTGTTCTCTAGCTGTTCTTGAGCGACTCATCAAATTTAGCATCAATAGAAAATGTCCAAAGTCCTTCGGCTGTACGCTCGATTTAAAATACCCTGGCAAATGAATGCTCCATCCCATGACGTAGTATTTGCCTGGTCCTTTGCGGATTACTCCATAGCCCGGGTGGAGCTTTTGGTACTCTGGTTTGAATATGAACGCTATGATGGTCTCCACTTTTCTTCTTAGTTCAGTGTCGTCCATCATGAAGGGAGAATGCAAGAAAGCGTTGACATCGTGTATCCAGGGAAGCTTCACCTCGTCGTTGGGATGTAAATCAGGGTTCAATAGAGGATAATTTCTGAAGCTTTTCGGGAAACCTGGGAACGAGTCTTGCGGTATGTAAACATTGTTCAAGTCTCCTTTTTTCGCAAAAGGATAAATGGTTTCCAATCTTTTGAGAATCATTTTTTTGACAGCATCGTCATGAAAGTACCCTGTCATGGACAAAAATGCTGCGACTAAAGTGCGGTGGAAAACTGGAAAATATCCTTCATTCGGAAGGCTTAACTGCTTTGCTAACCAACAACGAAACGGTTCTGTTTTTTCATCTAGGATCTTTTCACCTTTTCTCAGTCCGAACTCGTAGAGTTTACCCATCGCGTTCTCGAAGGCTTCGGATTTGCCACTGTGGATCATATTACCGTCAAAGTTTTGATGCAGATTGCTTAACCATAATTGTACAAAACTATTAGAGAGGAGATCTTTCTTCAGCGCCTTAACCTCGTTGCCATGGAATTCTCTGAAGAGTTCTGTCGCGGTGCGGTATCTAATGATCGAGTCGGCGTTCTCTACGAGCCACCCTAGATTCTCTCTAGTGTCCTGCATTTTTCATCAGGGAGCGCCTAGCAGAACGAATATATAAGAGCGTTGCCGAATTGAAACGACAGAAGATGGAATCGGTCTTAAACACCTTTTGTTGATCGGTTGATTTTTCTGCAGCAAGTTGGATTGTCATAGTAGTCTCGACACACTCTCATCAAGTTTTGTCATTTGTCATTACAGCAACCTCATTTGTCCAGCTTGTTAGAGCCAACAACGTCCTCATATCTGAGATGAGCATTCCTAGGACGCAACACAAAAATCTGACTTCACCAAGTTCAAAAAGGTTCTCGGTTTTCAGAACCTCCTGAGTCACGCCTATGTTTAGTTTTACATTACGTTTCTCTTTGGCTTCGATCAATGAATCACGTATTTCTTGCAACACGCACGGAAAGGGTACAAAAACTGTCACTTCGTGTTTGGCAGCTCTAATGAGCTCTTTCATTCTCTTGACTATGTTTTTCTGTCCTCTGATGATGTAGGCTAATTCTAGTTCTTCCGGTTTCTCGCGCGCGCATTTATGTATTTGCTACAACGCGGATAGACTACGCCGTAGCGATCTTTAGACTCTTCCTTTTCTCCTCTGGAGCCTGTCTGAACAGTTGCAGGTATGGAATTAGAGATGCGATGAGCTTGTTTTCAGCCTTTTTCAGATGTTCTTGAAACGTTGTTCTGGGCAGTCGTTTCTTACCTGCTATTGTCCCGATATTAGCTTTTCTTGGCAGCTTGTAGTAGCCATATTTGTAAGCAGTCATTAAGGCGGCGGCCTGCTTCTCAGTAAGGTTCGAAAACAACGCATCAGCTGTCAGTGTGAGAGAACTCGCGAGAAAGCCGTCAAATGGAACCTTGCGCAGGATTTCAAAGACAAATCCCTTATCTTCGAGCCTTTGGAGAAATCTGTTCAAATTCTTGTGCTGGAAGGCGACGATACGGTAGTACTCCCAGCCTCCCACATAGATTGCTGGCGAAATATGTAGAAGATTGAACGCATCAATATTTTTGCCCACAGAATTCTCCAATCTGCAAGTGCACTCTTTTATGATCATGTGAACCTTAGTTCCATCAAATGATTCGTCAACAATTCGGCCAATCTTGGATAGTTCACGCTGGGCGGCAGAATATTCTTCTGGATTTTCAGTGGCAATCTCGATGGCTTCATGCTCACGGTTGCACCAGACGAACATCTTTAGAGTTGGGAATTTCTTTGAGATATTGCAGAACGGGCAGTCATGCGTTACTTTTAGCACAACTTCATAGAGTACCATAGAAGAAAGAAAGGCTCACGCATAATATCAGTTTTGTGGAGTCAGATGATTGCTCAGATCATAATGATAGTTAAATCAGAAAAGAGTACTCGTCCCGGACACTTGCCCAGTAGTAGCCCATTAATTCGCCTGACTTAAAGAGCGAAGCGTTTTTGTCAAAATTAGGCGCTCTAGGAATAAACGGTTTTTCCACGAAAACGGAAATCGCATTAATACCTCTAGGCGAAGTGTGATCCTTCCAGTTTTGGAATTGCAGGTTTCTAACTTCTGGCGATAAATAATGTAATGTTCCTGTCGAAAAGATGACAGCATAGGTCTCGTCAAGTGGGTAATCATTAATATCAGCGTGGATGGTTTCCACTTTAACTCTCTCCTCTTGGCATATTTTTTGGTTTTCTCCAAGCCAACAAGAGATATGTCCACTCCAACAACCTCAAAGCCATGCTTAGCAAAATAGACATCGTTTCTTCCCTCACCGCATCCCAAATCCAATAGTTTTGGGCGAAATTCACCACTGGGAGACATGATTCCTATTATTTTGTCGCAAATTGCGGAGGTTTTTTTCCCCCAATAGTAATCTTTGATTGCATATTTCTTATCGTGAGGTGTTTCACCTTTCATTTTCCAGTCCTCCAAAACTTGATGATACGATAAGTCTTTTTATCGGATAAAACGATTCATGCATCACAAAATCCCCAGAAGCGTTAATAATGGTTTAACTCTCTTTTCAGCATGACATTTTTTAATTCTTTCCTTCAAATATTCTAAATCTATCTTTTCATTTGCAGCCATATGTTGTATGTCTTCTATGTCATGCTTGCCTTTGTCTTCTCCTCTTTGGAGAATCGCCTTGAAAACAATGTTGTCTTCAACTGATATAACCGGAACAGACATGCCAAAAAGTTTCTTCCATTTTGCCCTTTCAACCATTTCCTTATCCATAAAGAAGAGACAGGTTCCTTGGTTGGTTTTTATTTTCAGGTCAGCTACAATATCAAAGCCTTCAGTATTTTTCAAGGCATTTCTTGCCTTCTCCAGGTCCTCAATTTTGACGAGTATGTCGACATCTGTGACTTTCCTCCTATTTCCATAGCAATAGGCGGCAGCTCCAGCAAAAATAACCCAGTGTATACCAGTTTCTACAAGCTTACTTTTAACCTCGTAAAGAGAGGAACGCGCAATTTTACCTTTTTGCATTTCTTGGTCCCTCACCTCTTCTTGATTAATATTAAACAAGCGTTTCTTAATTGCAGTTCGCCGTCTTTTGACGGTAGTGTCTCTATTTACGTGTCTAGGAGAGTACTTTTCACGAGAGAGGTTCATGTTCACTCTGACTCGTGAAATTAAAATTAGCTTTGTCAGGCGATGTTGACTATGTAGGCGTCGCTTCTGTCGATCGATTCAAAAATGCGCCTGACGGTTGGAAACCGACCGACCTATTGGAAAGTTGCAGATCTGTAGTTTCTTTGGGGATCAGAATAGGTGAGGGCGTTAAGGTTGCAAATCAACGAGCTTACAGCGGGCTTAGAAATGGTATCTACATATATATGATGTTTGGCTACACTTTCCTTAATGAAGGGTTGAATCTGTCTGCTTTTCGCATTTCCAAGTGGCTAGAAAAGAAGAGTTACATTTCAATTCCCATTCCTGCCTCAGGCCCTTCAGATCCTTATATGGCCAGAGGAGCCTTTTCTCACCGACATGCTGCTGTTGCCGCTGGTTTAGGCGAGTTCGGATGGAATGGACTCTTAATGACTTCTGATGCAGGACCGAGAGTTCGTCTAGTTTCAATTCTAACGGAAGCCGAACTTTCGCCAGATCCCTTATACTCAGGGAAAAAACTCTGCAACAAGGAAAAATGTGGCATATGCAACAAAACTTGTCCTACAAACGCAATCAGTAAAAAAGAAAGCGTCAAAATTGAGATAGGCGGCAAACTCTTTGAACATGCAAAATTGAACAAAGTTCGATGCATGTATGGCATCACTGGACTTGTAAAGAATGCTTTAGGAAGACAAGATGTATCAATACCCGATAACCCCATACCAAAGGACTATATGAAAGCTCTGGCACAAGAAAATCCATGGCAAAAAATGGAAAGATTGTCAAGTATGTGCGGTAAATGCATTATTAACTGCAAGGGGCCACAAGTTGAGAATTGAGTCCGAAAAGAAATTGATAGGCGCTTGTGGGCTTTATTGCAGACTCTGCCCCGAGTATGAAGATTTTAGAATGGGTTTTGCTGAATCTGCAGAGCGACTTAAATGCCTCATTACTGAAATGATTAGTGTTAATGCATGGCCATGGGACGTTAATGACCCTAATTCAAAGTTTTTTAACTTTGACGAATTCATGAAGGGGTTAAAGTGGCTTTCCAGCCAAAAAGCCTTATGCAAAGGATGCGGGTGTGACGTAGTTTCCTCAACATCCAAATTGTTGCCTGGACAAAACCCAGATTGCAAAATAAAAAAATGTTGTTTTGAGAGAGGTTTCCGTTTTTGTTATGAATGCCCTGATTTTGCATGTGGTAAACTGATCAAACTTGAGGAACACTATCCTTCTTGCTTGAGAAATTTGAAGCGAATGAAGGATGCAGGCATTGAGAGATGGCTTGAAGAGCAACGAGCGAAGGTAAGGGCTGGGCTGACAAATCGCAAGTAATTGTGATGAAGCACGAGTTTATTTCTCTTGGGCACTTTACCGTTTGACACAATCACCTCGCCCTTAGTGCCAGCGCGCGCATTCATAAATAGATTATCACGTCATTTGACTGCAGAGAATTGAGGTGTATTTGCTTCTTAGTCGACCAACAATGATTGTTACAATGTTGCCATAATCGAAAGATGCTCTGCAGATAGATTTATTAGGAGATTTTTCTTCAACTTGAAAAGTAGGAGATGACATGAAAGCAGCTGTTCTCTGCGGCAGACGAAAGATGAGAATTGAGAGTATAGACACTCCAAGAGTGAAAGATTACGATGTCCTCATAAGAGTTAAGGCTGCGAGTATCTGTGGCACTGATGTGCACTTCTATAAAGGCGAAGTAGGAAAATATGCTCCGAAAATCTTGGGACATGACTTCTCAGGTGTCATAGAAGAAGTTGGGAAAAATGTTAGAGAGTTTTCGAAAGGCGACAGAGTCATTGCTGAAATAGTAAGATACTGTGGCAACTGTAACTTTTGCAAAGCTGGAAATTATCAGATTTGTATGAATGCATCTTACATGGGATTCGATATTGACGGAGCGTTCGCTTAATACGTCGTTGCCCCAGCGAAAAACGTGTTCAAAATTCCCGACAACGTTTCTTTTGAAGAAGCAGCTGTTATGGAGCCCGTAGCACTTGCATTGCACGTTATGGATTTTGTTCAGCCTAAGATCGGAGAAGCGATAGCGATTCTTGGTCAAGGACCAGTAGGCTTGGTTCAGACGCAAATTGCCAAGCTGTGCGGAATGAAAGTTATAGCTGTGGAACAAAAAGAAGAGAGATTAAAATTGGCAAGGGAATTTGGAGCAGACTATATCATTAATCCTACCAAACAAAATCTGAAAGACGCCGTTCTAGACATAACTAATGGTCTAGGTGCTGACTTTTGTGTGGAAGCTGTGGGTTTGCAGGAGACAGTTGACCAAACCGTGGAAATAACAAAGAAAGGAGGAAAAATCATTCTCGTTGGTGAAAGCAAAGGGCTTCGTGGTCCGCCTATAAGGCATGAAGACATGACATGGTTTGCGTTATCAGACGGTGGCACAAACAAATATCCTATTGCGCTAGACTTGGTTTCAAAAGGAAAAATCAATGTAAAAAGACTCATTACTCACGAAGTTGAATTAGACAAACTTCCTCAAACCATGGAATCACTTGCAGATGGGAAAATGGTTGCAATCAAAGTAGTCGTAAAACCTTGACTTCTTTGAACGGAGATGCCATAGTTCCTTCAAATGTTGAAGTCAAAATTCGAACAACCAGTGTCAGAAAGAAAATCACGAAAAGCTGCTCTCTTGAAAATCTGCAAAACTGACGCTATATCTTCATATAGAAGATTGTCTTGCGCCTAGTTTTTGATCAAGTAGTCAATTCTTTTGGTCAGGGAAAGCGGGAAACCGAAACTAGATTTCGTTTGTGGCAGTTGTTTCTTAACCAGAGACTCGTTCTCATATTGCCCGTTTTTATACTCCTGTGTCTTTGATGCGCCATTCTCTGAGATGTCCCATAATTCAAACTTGCATTTTGCCAAGGTCCAACGGAACTGAATGACTATTGCTTCTTTCACTCTCTTTTCGAAATTGAAGGCAAGACCGCCCACACTGTTATAAGTGATTCCGCCACCGACGCTTCCGACAACCTCCAAGGCAAGGTTCCTAAGCTCTTCTTTTACTTCCTTTTCCAAGAATTTCACCGTTCCTTCAGACATTCTAGAGTTTCAATGGATTCCCGTAGAATTCTTCGAAGAAGATTTGGCCAAATGCTTTTCTAGGTCTCGCCGGCGGATTTTCGTCAGAAGCACCTATAAGAAGCAAAACAACAACCCTCAAGTCTTCAGGGATTCTCAAAATCCTTTTCACCTCTTTCTCATTGAATGCGCCAATCCAGCATGTTCCGTATCCAAGGGCTATCGCAACTAGAACCATGTGATCCACAGCAATCATTGGCTCTTGTAGATACATGATCCTTGAGGAGGCTAGATTTATTCTCGCCCTAGCTTTTGAATCCCCTAACGCTACGACGACTACCTCTGCGTCTGAGATGAATTTCTGATTGCTTGTAGCCACCGCCAGGGCTCGCTTCGTCTCTGCATTCTTAACAACTATGAATTTCCATGGTTGCAGGTTGCTTCCTGACGGAGCTGGCTAGGTTAGGAACAGCACTGCGACTCCTACAACCGTCGTTATTGCTCCTACTATTCCTCGCAAACAAGTCTTTTGTCCGTGCAGAGCCCATACGGCAGGAATTATCAGAACGGGCATTAAGGACATTAACGTTTGAGCAATACCAGTCTGAGTATTAGCCACTGCAACCATTGAAAGCGTCACACCCAAGAATGGGTCAGTGAAAGCAGCAAGAGCAGTCTGCTTGATTCCCTCTTTATCACTTAAGGCCTGACGAAGCTTGAGCGGTTTTCGGAAAGCAAGCACGACTATCCATATAAACAAAGCTCCTATTAGCGTGCGCATCAACGTTGCAGATAAGGGGTTCAAGATCATGTTTGGGTCAGAAAGCATTCCTTTTTTGGCAAGCACGACGCCAATTCCTTGGCCAAATGCTCCTATCAAAGCGAGGAATAGCCCCCAATTTCTTGATTTCCTCGGAACAATATCGTCTCTAGATTTACCTTCCGCCAGTATAGCTATTATAATGCCTGCAAGTGTAACGGCAATTCCAACGAGACCAAGCAGTCGGACCGTCTCTCCAAGCATTAGGTAAGCTCCTATGGTCGCAAATATCGCTGATGAACTCATTACAAGAAGTGAGATCTTGGGGCCAATTACTAGAAACGCGCTGAACAATCCAAAATCACCAAGGCCAAGACCAACGATTCCACTTAATCCCATCCAAAGCCATTGTTCGCTTGTGGCGATGGGAAATGGGACTCCGAGAAAGATTAGGTTTGATACAACTAGAAAGCCTACAGCCATGGCGATGCGATAAGCGCTAACACTGAATGAGCCGATCCTCTTGCCAGCTGATGCATACCATAATGAGCTAAACGTCCAGAGACACGAAGTAATTATCCCCGCTGTCATTCCAATGAGATTTGAGTCCACATCCTCCGCCCATCTGCTAGTCATGACATCTGACAGGCATATACGGATTGTAGCGTCATATGACCGTGGAAATCGCCACATGAAACAAAGCAGTCCGAGCTGTAGGCCTCGGGCGTGCTCCAGTCGCGTGATGCGCCAAGCGCCAAATATGGAAGCGAGGTGGTTTCTTTTATGACACTATTTGAGGCTATGTTCAGAGTACCACACGGGTTCTCTTTGTGTGATATTTCAAAAAGCTTCCTGCCTGAAAATGTTCAACTGGTGCAACGGAAAATATAATGTCAGTGAGTTCATGTTGGACAAGCCGGACGAATATTCCGCTGTGATAGATAAGATATCCAAGATACAGCAATGGCTGCTGCAACTTGCCGGGAAAGGCCAACGCCAAAGACATTGCCAGAAAGAGACGAATTTCCAGAACAAACTGTCAAGAACATCTCAAAAAAGACGAGAACAAACTCGTGACCAGCGAAAGGCGAGTTACGTGAGCCTAACCTGATCTTAGCTTCAGGTAATCAGGCGGCAATAGATGTTGAAGGCGTGAAGATACTTCAAAGCTATCCGGGCAACAGCTTGGATGGTAAGAACGTTCGGGATTTAATACAAATAAAATCCACGGTGGAGCTGGGGCTGGGTCCATATAACGAAGAGGAGTACCAGATTATAACACCTTAACATGATTATAACACCTTAACATCGGGAAAGACTCTTTAACGCCATTGAAAAACGCGTGTTAACAACACCTATGAAGTCGAGATTGCAAACCCAGCCATGACTTGGGTTTGTTGGTAGCCCGGTAGAGCTTCGAACTCTCGCCAAGTATATCTGATATGCTTTTTTACCGGTAAATTAAGGTGGGGGCCCCATCCCCCGCACGACTATGCTGAAGAATGTGGGGTGTTCGTGTGGACAATGTTTGCTTCATTGTTTGCGTTTTCGGAAGATTTTGGCATCTCACCTCTAAGGCTATGTGATTCAGAGACCCTTCCCGTGTGTAGCAATGCGCATGATATTTGCTCGTTGTAAAGAATAGGAAACTCGTGCCATGCAATGGTTTTTCCTACCCTAGGCTATTCGTATGTCTACATAATGTCTATATTTCGAAATTTACTGACTTAAGACCGGCGATTTCACTTTGCCGTTTGGAGCAACGCGCGATGTCAGCGGGACGAGTAATCCCATTATTCTTTTGTTTTCATCCTCTTTTGAACTCTTGAGAAGCCCTACTTAAAATACGCACGTGCTGGTTTCCATTTTCAGAAAGGTTTAATATTTGGATTGCGTACATGATTATAGGCGGCAACTATGACTAAAAACCGTAAAGGCACTAATTTTGAAGCGCCAAAGCCCGCCCCCGGCACCAAAGAAGCCTAGTTCCAAGTCCGTCAAAAACCCATTACTGACCAGAAAGGATTATGGATGTGCTGTCTCTTGTAGATATTTCCAGCTGGTCGCTGAAGCCTTTTCTGGTGTAAACGTTTTTGACAGCAATTTTGTCGCCTGTCTTCAGGTTGATGACTTCAAGTGCATGTTGCCGCCATGCTGAAACCCAAACACGCCCTGTTTCGTCCTCTATTTGGAAGGTTGCAAGGTTCACAAGTTCCTGTTTTACTGTTTTGATTTCTTTGAGTGTGGGCTTGGCAACGACTGTTCCGTTGACGTTGACATGAGTCAAGCCTTCTTCTAGATTGGCGACTTTTCGATACTCTTCGCATGGTTGGAATGTTTCAGCGTATGTTCCTGAGTCAACGTGGATTTCCAAGTTTCCAGATTCCGTTGTCTTCACTTTTGCGTTCACTAACCGTAAGGCCATCCCTTCCTTAAGCATGGCCTCAACCTCGTCTGCTTTCTCGTTCCAAGCGACGACCGAGGTTTCTCCGGTTTCGTCTTTCAAAGTGAAATGCATCACTTTTCCAGGGGTTGAGTCTTGTCTTTCGAAAGTGGATGTTTTGAAGATTCCTTCTAAAGCGCCCGCTATGTTTACTCTCTTGTTCCTGTGCTTTTGGCCTATGTTTCTGATTTGCGTCAAGAAACTGCTCACTGTGGGAAAATCGCTTTCCCTAACGTCCGGAGGGCAAGTTTCAATCTTGGATTTCTCTCCAACGTGTAGTTCAATCCCTTCGCGTCCCTCCTTCGTGTATCCGTGGGAAACGCGTGCTATTTCCCCAACTTTCACCTCGCCCGACTCTAAAAGGTCTGTTTTGCTGTTCCAAAAAACAACACGCATGATCCGACTTTTGTCAGCGATGAAAAAACTTGCGAATTTTCCGTTCTTGTGACCCGTGAATGTTTTGGGCTTGTAAATGGCGACAACCCTTCCGACGACGCTGACATTATTCAAACCTGGAACCAAACTGGTCATTGACAATTCGGGTGGCGATCTGCCGTTGGCGTCGAGTAGTATGCCAAATTCAGCGGCGATCATGCGTAGCAGGGTTTCGTCAGATATCAAGCCGTTTGTCTTTTTCTTTTCTTTTGCCAGTTTTTCTTCAATCTGTTCCCTTGGCACTTCAGGGTGTTTTGAGAGGATTTGCTCAACTAGTTGTTCGGCGGCCATGTGGGCTTCGACTCGATGGAAGGTTATGGATTTTGCAGAGTTTATTAAAAGTCTATTGGCGGCTTATGTGTCAAAAATGGAATCGTAACGACGGAAGGTGAAGCACTCTGGTTGATGGGTGTAACCGTGACCTTCCTCGGAATGATGGTGGCTTTGGTTGTGATCAAGAGAAAGGAAAGCCGGGTGGTCAGCGTTTCTTCTAATCCTTTCCGTCCTTGCCGTAGAACATGTAGAGGAAGATTAAAACAAGCGCTACGAATGTTGCAGCCATTAGCAAGTATTTCAGTATTTCAAAGTATTCTCCTATGCTCATCGGAATTGTCTCCGTTATGCTCTCTACATTTGGAGTTTAAATATTTAAGGAGTAGGTTTTTTCCATTCCTTCATAAGTGTCTCGTAAAGCTCGTCATGTTCTTCAACATGTTCATACCAATCTAGGATGTTGGCTATCTTCTGAGCTATCAGGTGATAGCACAAGTGCACCTGCTTGTCTAGTACTCGAAAGTAGAAATCATCGCAAGTGCAGAACTCGGCTTGCGCCATTATCAAATAGTCTCTCTCCTTGCCAACAACGATCCATATTGTCTTACCGCTTGGTTTGAAAGCGTACTTCTTCACGCGGTTTTCCTTCAGAGCTTCAAAGGCCCTGGTGAATCGTTGGCCAAACGTCTCGTAAAGGGTGGTTAGGTTTTTGCCCGTTAACTTGTTCTCTGTCTTGGCTTCTTTGCATACGGAGACGAGAATGTCGATTTCCGAGTCTTTGTCCATGTCATGCATGCCTTTGGAGTTTGTCAAGTCGCAGAGGGAAGAAGGGCTATTCTATGTTTATCGGTTCGCTTTTTCTTTTCTTCTCTTCTCCAGTTTTGGGCATCGTCACTTCTAGTACACCGTTCTTGTAGCTTGACTTTGCCTCTCTCACGTTGACTTTCGCTGGCAAGGTAATGATCTTGTGGTACTTGCGTTGTTGAGTATCGACTGTTATGGTCAGGGTGTCTTCTGTTCCGTGTAATTGTATGTCACTCTTTTCGACGCCAGGCAACTCTGCTACGACCTGGATTTCACCGTTTGTCGCAATTATGTCAATCAGTGGTTCACGTTCCTCCTTCACTAATGGACCGCGACTGCTAGGTTTCATGTTTCCAAATTCGTTAATCTCGGGTTTTCCATCAGGCCCTATTTTCATGCTGTAGCCGTAAACGAACGGGCCAAGCTCACGTGCAGTTGAGCCGTCTGGCAACTTGCGTTCTCTGACGTAGTCTTTTGGAACGCGCGAAGCGAAATTCCTGAACTCTTCTTCCATCATTCTTTCCATGTCGTGGAACATCTTGTCAATGTCTTCAAAGTTCCAATTACTGAAGAACTGCGAGCGTTTTCGTCTGAACCATTCTGGAAGATCATCGTCATCCGGAGTCAACGTAATTCACCTGTTGAAATGTGAAGAAAGCTATGGTGTATAAACATTATGCCGCGCTTTGGCCAATGGCTTTGAGCTGGCTTAGGGTTCCAAGGAATGTTCCATCTAAAAGGTATGTTTCTGCCTTTTCCACGTTCACTGCGCCAGAACGCAGAACTGGACCAAGAGTCATTTCAGTCTTGGCATCGCCTCTCACCACATTCAGTGGTCTACCTCCAAGGAAGTCGTTGAAGGAGGGCATGATGAAAAGCTGCTGGACTCTCGATCTGACACCGTAGTGCTTCATCAACGTTTTTTCAGCGCTATTTTCAACTTTAACCCTGTATCTTTGCAGAAGAACTTCCGCCATTCGCGTTCTGTCGCAATCTGCTCTAACCCAGACTTGTCTTGATATTCTGAAGCCTGCAGGGTCACGGAAAGATACGACAGGGTGAACGTGCCCCATTACCAGCGTCCTGCAGCCCAAGAGTGTTGGTGACGGCCACGTGTGTCCATGGAAGAAGCCGATGCCGCCGAGTGATATTCCCGTGGCTGGCAGGACTTTGACGTTTTCGGGTAGGAGAGGATCTAGGTTTCCGTCGTGGTTACCTCGTATCACGGATATTTTGCTCACTTGATTCTTCAGGTTGGTGAAGAAGTCTGGAACGTCTTGCCACTCTCCCATTTCCGCTTTGGCGACTGTGTGCTTTACGTCTCCGAGGACAACTAGTTCTTGCGGTTTGTATTCGGATATTAGTGTGGAAAGTTTTTGTTGGAGTTTCTGTGTTTGTGTTGGTACGTGTATGCCTTTCTTGGATAGGGCTAGTTCCCAGCCTATGTGTAGGTCTGCTATTACTAGGATTCGTGTTTTCTGGGTTTTTGCGAGCGCGGCTGGGTGGGGTGTTAATAGTTTTATCATTTTCTTTCCTTTTTTGGTTTCAGTGTGTCAAGTATGGTTTGGTGCAGACTGTGGTTTGCAGCTGCTACGAATTCTACTTTCTGTTGGGGGTGAAGCCTAATTTTCAGTGGTTCTCCTTCAGGTGACGTGATCTCTGCTCCTGCTTCCCGTATTATTAGCCAAGCGGCTGCCATGTCCGTGGTGCGGAGTTTTCCACGAATATCTATGAAGCCGTCCGTTGTTCCGTCAGCCACGTAGCAAAGCTCCAAGGCGTTGGCTCCAAAATGGCGGATGTGCCTTGTTTCTTGGATGAGGTTTGTTAAGCGGGAGACTATCCTTCTAGCTTTGTAGGAGTTCAGGTCTACTCCAATTACGGCTTCTCGCAACGAAGTAGTATCTGAAGGCGTGATTCTTTTTTCCTCGCGGTAGGCTCCTTTGCCCTTCTGGGCGGTATATGTTACGTTGTGGAAAAGGTCGGTTACCAGCGCTGAGTGGACAGTCTCTAAGGCTGATTTTGTGGATATTGCAATGGACGTTGCGTAGAAAGGTATTCCTCTCGTTAGGTTTGTGGTGCCGTCAATGGGATCAGTTGTGACGTAGCATTCATGTGCACGATCGCCATATTCCCTTATTCCGGATTCTTCGCTGACGAGTGTGAAAGACAACTCGTGCTCTTGTAGAGTGTCTACCAATGCCTTTTCAGCAGCTAGATCAACTTGTTTAATGGGGTCGCCGCCAGCCCCTACACCAAGGTTCGGTTGTGGCTGGTTTAGCTTTTCTAGGAGTGGAGTAATTTGTCTCTTTATGTTGTTCTTGCATCTAATCAGAACTTTTGGCCACTCGATTTGTTTGGGCATTCAAGCTTTCTCCATTGTCTTGTACTCTATTACTTTGAGTCTTTGATAAGGATTTGAAGAACTACTGATCAGCTCAATTCTTAGAGACTCTAATAATGAGGTTGACTTCGTCAGAATTGGCTGTGAACAGTCTTCTAGAAGAAGGTTCTGAAACTTAACAACAGAAGATAACCTCACAAGACATTTAACCTCCACTATATAAGTAATGAATATCTGCGGGGAATGCGCCTACGGTTTCGAAAATCTCTAGTATCCTAGAGATACTCAATGATGGAAAATGGCACAAGCTGGCTGAGATACAGCGAATGGTTAAAGCTGATGCGGATAGCATTCAACGCATTGCCGAGTTTTTGAGCAAATACGAATTCGTGACTGTGGATCAGACGGAAGGAAAAATGAAACTTAGCCAAGTGGCAAAGTTCTTGGCCCGAACGTCTACTGCATGAGGGTCATTAGGCCCTTGTAGGCCCTCAGAAATTGCCGGCCTTTATCAGTCACTTCCAGTGATTCATTGAATGAACCGTTTCCTTGAACAAGCACTAGGAATCCTTGAGTCAACAGGAAATGCAGGTAGGATTTCAATTGCCCAAAACTGAGGTTGCAATGGGACATCAGATGGGTTTTCCTACCTCCGCCTAGAGAAGCGTCCAGTATGTCTGCGATGATATCGAGACGTCCGCGATGGCTATTGCTCTCGCTTCGATCGTTGCTAATCAACAAATCCACCTAAACAGCTCCTACTGATAATGGAACTAGGAGCCTCCTTTCCCCAAGACAACTAGGGAATGCCGTGATTTAAATGTTCTGAACGCTTAAAACTGCGAAAACGTTGAATTTGAAAAGACGAAAATGAGGATGAGTTTGTGTATTGTGGCTTTAGAACAGAATCTTTCTTAGAAGTTCACTGTCTACGTTTTTTTCCATAAAAACGCTTATCGTTTTCTCGTTTGCGGTTAGGACGAGCATCTTGACATTCTTACCTTCAACTACGATGCTTTTGATGCCGCCCAGACCACATGTTTGGGAGATTTCTTCACAGGCGTCAACAATTGATGAAGAAAGAAGAGCATAGTCCATTATTTTTGTGGGGTCATCGAGATCTATTGATGCATATGTGGAGTTTCTCATTATGTAACCCAGTACACCGTTATGATTCTTAAGGGTCTCCAGTTTCTTCCGCAGATCACTTTCATGTACTACTCCCTCTATTATTGCAGGGGTGCCTGTTGCGGTGGTTTCATGCTCTTTTTTCTTCACCATACTGTTGTTGTCTCCGTTATTCGATTATTGGTTTGGCCTTGACGAGTTCGCCTTTTTTGATTTCCAACGCGTTCAGTATTTTCTCAGGAATCTGTATGACGCCTTTCGCTGCTTGTTTTGAATCTTTTATTGGTTTGACCTTGCACTGGACGGTTTTTCCGTTGAAAGCCTCGATTTCAACTTTTTCGCATTGTTTGTCTTTGCTCGTTTCTTGCCATTTTGCAAGTACTTCGTTGTCTATGTGCACTGTGTCGCTTTTTACGAACATGCCTTTGAGGTTTTCAACAATGAATTGATGGGCTGCGTGTCTGTTTCTTGGTCTGGTTTCTTCTATTGATTGTTGAGAAGGCGTTTCCATTTGGTGTGCCTTGGTGACGTCTTTGGCTTCTGTGGAGAATGGCTCCGCTTCAGTCTCTGGGATGTTGCCTGTGGTGAGGGCAGGGGTGATTTTTTCTAGCAGGTCGAGGACGGTGAGAATGAGGGTTCGCGACACTGTGACCATTTGAGTGTTGTTGGGGTCTTCTGAAGCAACTGTGACGAGGTAGAGGCTGTTTAGATTAGAGATGTTTGCTGTGGCATTGGCGCCTTCAATAGTTAGGCTGTCGACTCCACCTATAACGCTGGCTTTTCCCATCGTTTCGCTGAACGTTTCTGCCATTTTGGCGATGTCTTTTTCAGCGATGCCTGCGTTCGAGGCCATTATTTGGCCGGTTTCGTCGAAAATGAACGAGTTTTGAATGCAAGGATAGGTTTTCCGGATTTCGTCTAGAGTGTTTTTTAAGGCAAAAAGGCGGAGTTCCTTGTCCATGTTTCTGCTTCCGTGCTGGGTTGTCTAGGATATTTTGAAGAGTATGCGGCTTGGAACTCCTTCGTGCTCTACGACTAGATACGTTAGGCCCTCAGTGTCTCCTACTTGATCTAGCCATTTTAGTGCTTCGCGTGATTTTTGCAGCATTAGCAGTCTTTCTTGGTGGCTTCGTACGACTTCTTCTATGGCTGTCAGTTCGTGGAAGGGGTTTGCATCTAGTATGATGCTCAGGTTGCCTACTGGTATTTCGCCGAGGCTTTCGGTTGCGGCTTTTTTGCCGGCGAGTTTCATGACGACTTCGCGGATCTTCTTGGATTTCTCGGCCAAGGATCTGATGTCGTCTAGCCGGCGTAGGTATTCGCCTAGTACGCTTTTTGTTTCGGAGATTTCTTTCTCCAGTGTTTCCGCTATTTCTTCTGCTGAACTGTATTCTTTTATTTGCACGACCATGTGTTTATACACCTCCGATGAGGTTACAAGAAAGGGAAAGTTGAGAGTGGTGTTTCACCCTGCCCCCTATCTGAACAAATGGGATTCTAAGGCGCTGTCTTGATGTATGGACCGAATATGTTGCCCTTCGTTGTGATGACTGTGAACTCATACTGTACTCCCGGAGAGTACGTGCTAGTGATATTCAGTGTGACCGAGTTGCCTTTGATCAGCGGATAAGGCGTAGCTAGACTTGGGGTTACGACGCCGGTTGGTGTGTTGCCGTCTATTCGAACTTCTTGAATCGACAGATCACTTGATCCAGAGTTCCTCACAGTTATGTTTATGTTGGCATCATTTGTCCCCCACGTGTAATTCGTGAACGACAGTTGCTCTGTGCCCATGAAGTTGAATGACAGAGCGCCCATCCATGCTGCGACGGCGATGCTGACTGCGACTGTGACTGCTATGAGTATGATTGATGCGACTACGGGGCTGAGGGCTTTTGCGTTCTTCAAGATCTTCATTTTTTTCTTATCCCTCCTTTTTCAGGGTTGCTGAAATAGTTAGACGAACCCCTACATTTAAATCTTACGACTTAATACATCATAGTGGTCATTTGTAAAACAGTACAACAATAGAAACTGCGGCGAATACCGGCTAATCTACAAAAACACCCCGAAAAGAACGTGAAGGGTTCACAAGAGCTGTGCCGAATCTAAAGACCTAAGTCATCAAAGAACTTTAGCAACAGCTTCGCGGTCTTCTCACCCAGCTCCGTCTTCAAATAGTACTTCTTCAACGGATCAATACGCTCGCTCTTGGCTAACCCCAACCCCTCAATTTCGATCATCCTAGCCCTGAAAGTGCCATCACTCAGTGTCAAATGATTCTCGCGCATGAACTCCTTCGCTTCTTTCCATTTTCCACGATTCATGTGAAGCAGCATAATGCAATCTATGGCATGGTCTTTCTCCAGCATGGCCTTGATAGTCGCAAACTTGGGATCAGTAAGGATGCGTTTAACCTTCTCCTCTTCTCCGCTTTTCACCATATTCATTCACTTGACCTTTCATTTCTGCCTTGAATATAGCTTGAACTCCTTAAAAGATTTAACCTATATTACGATAAGTGACACATGTCTGGAGACATCTCCATTCAGATACCGAAATATGTTCCACAGCACGCGTTCTATACATGGAAAGACTTCACGTCTTTAACCGTTTAGGAAGCTTTTGAACGTGCCATCAACGTGCGCATGAGTTATCGTCTGCTCCTGCGAGTCTGCCAAAATCGTGTCATAAAGACCAAGAGTGCACTGCCCGCCTTCTTTCACATGGAATTGCACTGTCGCCAGTACCCCATTTCTGATGGTTGCTGACTCATTACCCAGCAGCGCGCAATCAGCGGTCAAGTAGCCTTCAGTGACGTTTATTCTCGGAATGAAAAGAGTCTCACCTCCGCTCTTGAGGAATGGCCCTTCAGTGATGGCACCCACAATCTTTCGGCCGATACAAAATGTGCGCGGTAGCAAGCACCACCCCCAACAAAACTAACATGAATGACAATACACTTGTCGATTGTTTCAACCTTGAACCTCTAATCGAACAGGGAAATACTGGACACTACCCACATTAACAAAAACAATACGCCACAGAAAAATGAACCCAAAACCTGATCCTCAACTTGTTATAATGTAAAGTTTTGGACTAGTAAGGTTTAAATAAAATCTGGCTATTTCCGTAGTTAGCTCCAAACGTTAACGGATGTCAGTTGATGTCAGAAGAATTTCGACACATAATGCGAATCGTTGATGCTAACGTAGACGGCACCTTAAAAGCGTCTTACGCAGTATCAAAAATTAGAGGAATAAACGTGCGCCTTGCGCACGCAATCTTGAGAAAAGCAGACATAGACCCAGAAAAGAGGGCAGGATTTTTAACAGAAGCAGAAATTGACAAAATAGAAGAAATAGCAAAAGACCCACTGAAGTACGGCGTACCATCTTGGCTTGCTAACAGAAGAAAAGACGCGGAAACTGGAAAAAACATGCACCTGATTAGTGCAGATCTCATTCTCAAGTCAAAAAATGACATACAAGAAATGAAGGATACAAAGTCATGGCGTGGATATCGTCACGCTTATGGACTGAAAGTACGTGGACAAAGAACCAAAACCACTGGAAGAGCAGGAAAAGCTCTGGGTGTCAAGAAGAAAGACGTGATGGCAAAAGCAGCAGCCGCGAAGAGTGAATAGTTATGGGTGATCCTAAGAAACAGCGAAAGAAGTATGAAACGCCACGCTTCCCATGGCGAACAAACGTTTTGCAGGAAGAACTGAAACTGCTTGGGCAATATGGTCTAAGAAACAAACATGAGCTGTGGCTACATGAAACCATGTTGTCAAATTTCAGAGGAATAGCACGTTCACTCATCGGCAGATCAGCCGAAGAACGCAGGAAAATGGAAGACGAACTTGTAGCTCGCCTCAAAAGAATCGGCGTTCTCAATGAAACAGCCGTCCTAGACGACGTTCTAGACCTAACGATAGAAGACATTTTAGAACGCAGACTTCAAACAATCGTTTTCCGCAAAGGACTAGCAAAGACAACCCACCAGTGCCGGCAAATGATAACCCATGGGCACATAGCCATAGAAGACCGACGCGTCACTTCACCGAACTACATAGTAAAGAAAAACGAAGAAGGCCACATATCATACGCTCCTAGAAGCCCACTTGCAAACCCCAACCACCCTCTGCGCCAAGCTGTAGCCGTGGCAACCCCACCAAGCGCTAGTCCAAGCAAAGAGTAAATGGAGGAAGCATGATGAGCTCCAGCAAGAGAAACGAAAAATGGGCTGTAGTCCATATTTTCAGCTCATTCAACAACACTCTAATTCACATAACAGATATTTCAGGTGCAGAAACCATAGCTCGAACATCCGGAGGAATGTTCGTAAAACAGGACAGACTCGAGTCATCACCGTACGCCGCAATGCGAGCAGCAAGCGCAGCGGCTGACACCGCTAAAGACAAGGGAATAACAGCCATCCACATCAAAGTAAGAGCCCCAGGCGGGTCAGGACCAAGAACCCCAGGCCCAGGCGCACAGGCTGCAATCAGGGCCCTTGCGAGAGCCGGTTTCCGCATAGAGCGCATTGAAGAGATCACACCCGTCCCACATGATGGAACAAGAAGACCGGGCGGAAGAAGAGGAAGAAGAGTCTAGCAATTCGTGTTGTTATTGTTTCAATAGAAAAATTGAAATAATGTACCAATATTCTTTCATTTTTGGAAGTATTCTACTAGTTCTACTTGCGTTTTCTGAAGAGCATTACGCCTTCATGATGGCAGACGTATTCAAAGCCCACTGTTATCAACTTGCCAGCTTCCTCGATCGTTTTGGCTGCTGCAGCAGCACGCCCCAAGGAAGATGCTTAAGAGCTGGCTGATGAAGGGCCAAGTCAGGTGTGTCGGCTCCGGAAACAGGACGAACTCTGAGAAGGTTAGGGCGGTGAGAATCCTAGAGCGGAGAGTGTTCTGCCATGAGCAGATGGCGCTTGTCTCAGCGGTTGACGTTTCATGCTACGCTTGGAAGCCACGCGAACCCGCTGGCGCCTCTGATGCTTGAGTGTGAAAAAAAAGAATTCTTTTTTTATTCATTCAGCCCTATGCTGTGACAACTGCTTTCTCACTGGAAAAGCTAGCCTAAACACTCGAGAAACCCATCTCTCATTTCATGGCCTTGGCTCATACGCGTTTGAAGAGGGGCAGGAATCTCGTCTGGGGCTTTGAAGACCCATTTTATTCGCGTTGATTTCAGCCATTAGCGACCTACCCCTACCCCCTACCCTTTTTCTCCTTTCATAACCCGAAACAAGAAAAAACGGGGGTTTGCGGGTGATGTCTCCACTATGGTGGGTTCAACTCCCATTCCCGGCTTTTCAGCATGAAACCTACAGACTTCAGACAAACCTATAGGCACTTTCGCTTCCCGAACAATCTGGGGCACTTGCACTCAAGCGTTGCCTAAGATACTTGGAAAATCGAGTTCGTGGGCAGAAGAGCCTAATGTTGGGTAGATGCGCTTTAGGCATCTGTTGGCAGCCGCTGTGAGCGGTCAATCGAAGGTGGGATTTTTGGTTCTACTTTCTGGTTTCGATCGTTCTAAGGCTTAGTATTATTAGTGGCTGAGGAAGTATACAATCAGGGGTTCATGTTGAGAGCAATCCAGGTTGCTGTTCTGGCTTTCTTGCTGGTTTACGTTTCGTTGCCCTTGGTTCATGCAGACAGAGGCGGGCTTCCAATAATTCCTGGGGTCTCGATCTACGAGCCTGGGCAGAAGGCTATTGTTGCTTGGAACGGAAATGAGGAGATTCTGATACTGTCTACCGACGTGAGGGCGAGCCAGCAGACGATGGTGTTAGAGATTCTTCCGCTTCCTTCGAAGCCTGAGATCGGGCTTGGATCGTTTCAATCTTTTCAGAAGATTCAGGAGATGATATGGGAAGAAGCTGTTAACAGGTTCTACTTTGGAACGATGGGGGATGCCCGAGGAAAGAGTGTGGAGGTGGTTTTCCACGAGGAAATTGGCCCTCACAACATAACCGTTGTTATGGCAGATGATGCGGTTGCCTTGGTTAGCTGGGCAAACGATTTCCTCTTATCAAGTGGCGTGAGTCAGAGCATTACGCTGGGCAAATTCCAGTCGGCAGTTCAAGACTATGTAGGAAGAGGGTTCAAGTATTACGCGCTGGATCTTGTGACTCTTCAGCCTGAGGAGAGAAGCATGGATCCGATACTCTACAGGTTCAACTGCAGCACGCTGTATTATCCGCTTCTAATAACGAGTCCTGTCGGCGGTGACGGGGAGATAACGCTTTTCCTGCTTACTGAAGACAAATTGGAGAATCCTGGCTATCCGATGAACCTTGCTAGCTATCAAGTGTCTCAAGGGATCTGGCAACCCATACAGTTCACGCTTTCAACGGGAAAACTCTCAACGGTTGACCTGAGATTGAGCGACCTACTTCCGGATGGAGCATGGCTCAGCGTCTTGACCTATCAGGGGAACCTTGGATCTCTGACAGAAGATGTTATGATTGCAGCGGAAGACTTCAACTCGTCTGGGAACCCTACGCCGAAGTATATCGTCGTTCTGCCCACGGAAATGATTGCTTTGCTTTTCCTTCTCGGTACAGCATCGGCTTTGGCCGGAGTTGGAATTGCCTTCCTCGTAACCAGAGTCTCTCGCAAGAATTAGCCTATGCATTGCGCGTACTTTGAAAAAGGGGGTTTGCGGGAGACATCGCCATGCTTAAATAATGCACCAATATTCTATTGAACGGCACACCAGTTATCATGATTCCATTACGGAGTGTCTAAACAAGTGGAAATAAAAGTGCTCGAAAAAGACGACAAAAACATGCGGTTATTGATTAAGGAAGTTGACGTTCCGTATGTGAATGCTTTGAGAAGAGTAATAATCTCTGAAGTTCCATGCATGGCAATAGACGAGGTAGTAATGCTAGAGAACTCGTCCATCATGGCAGATGAAACGATAGCCCACAGGCTGGGCCTTGTCCCACTCAAAACCGACCTAGACAGTTACAATCTGCCAGAAGACTGCAAGTGCCAGAGCGAATTTGGTTGTAACCTGTGCCGAGTCACACTCATATTGGACGTAGAAGCAAAAGAGGGAACTAGATCAGTCTACTCAGGAGAACTCGTCTCTGAAAACAAGGAAGTTACACCAGTAAGCGACACTATCCCGATAGCTAAGCTGGCGAAGGAACAGAAACTAAGGCTTGAAGCCTACGCAAGGCTGGGCAAGGGCAAGAACCATGCAAAATGGCAACCAGTGTCAATGTGTGCCTACAAGTATTTCCCAAAGATACAGATCTCAAGCAAGCATTGCGATTCTTGCGGAAAATGTGTGGACATCTGCCCAAGAAAGGTCCTAGCAAAGACCGGCGACAAAATAGAAGTCAAAGATCTAGTCGCATGCACACTATGCCAAGATTGCGTTGAAGCTTGTTCACAAGATCCGAAAGCAATACAGGTTGGTTGGGAAGAAAACACGTTCATTTTTAGCCTAGAATCTTCAGGGGCGCTTAAGCCAGACAGGATACTGGAAGAAGCAGTGAGAATATTGGATAGACAGTTGAAAGAGTTTGAAGGCCAAATTAAGGTGAAAAAGAGTGAGGAAAGTTAAGACGACAAATCCCGAACTTGTGAAGCTTATTCGATTTCTCAGAAAACAAAGCAACGAAAACGAAGTTGCCATCTGGAAAGACATCGCCGAACGACTAGTCAAACCCAGAAATAATCGTCCAGCCGTGAACCTAAGTCGCCTCAATAGATATACGCATAAAGACGAAGTTGTAGTAGTTCCAGGCAAGGTTTTAAGCACAGGCGAAATCAGCCACCCCATAACAGTTGCGGCCTTGGCGTTCTCTGAAAAAGCGAAAGAGAAGATTTACGCTTCAAAAGGCAAGTGTCTATCTTTCGCTGAACTACTCAAGAACAATCCAAAAGGATCAAACATCAAAATAATCGGGTGAGAACATGCAGACAACAAAACAGATCACAATAATAGATGCCGACGGACTCATTCTAGGAAGAATGGCAACAAGCGTCGCAAAACGCATACTCAATGGTGAAGAAATAGTCATCATCAACGCTGAAAAAGCCATACTTTCCGGGAAAAAACGAAGCAAACTGAAAGACGCTATAGAATTTCTCTCAGTAGGACACCCAAGAATGGGCCCATTTCACTATAGAAGACCTGACAAAATCGTCAGAAAAAGCGTCAGAGGCATGCTACCATTCAAGCAACCAAAAGGCAAGCAAGCGTACAAGCGGCTTAAGGTCTACATGGGAGTACCAACCAACCTCAAAGACCAGAAAATGGAAACACTACCAAACGCCCAAGCCAAAAAGTTGACATGCCCATACTTCACCGTCGGCGAGTTTTCAAAAGAAATAGGATGGAACGCAGGTGAATGATTATGCCAGCAAAAAAAGTCTTAGTCGTTAGCGGAAAAAGAAAAACAGCCATAGCACGCGCAGTCGCAAGACCCGGAAGCGGCAAAATACGCATTAACAGAACCCCACTCGAGATTTTTGAACCAGAGATCTCACGTGAGAAAATCAAAGAGCCACTCCTGCACGCAGGAGAGGATGTCTCTAAACAGTTGGATGTTGACGTAACGATTTCAGGCGGAGGCTACATGGGACAAGCAGAAGCCGCAAGAATGGCTATTGCAAACGCCTTGCTGAAATGGACAAAAAGCTCACACTTACGCACAGTTTTCGCCGAGTATGACCGAACAATGATTGTCGGAGATTCCAGGAAAAAGGAATCTAAAAAGTTCGGAGGACCAGGAGCAAGGGCCAAAGAACAGAAAAGCTACAGATAATGAGGACTTATTGATGATAATCCCAGTAAGATGCTTTACATGCGGCAAACTGGTTGGAGACAAATGGGAAGAATTCGCCCGAAGAGTCAAAGCCGGAGAGGACGCAGGCGAAGTCCTAGACAGCCTTAATGTCAAAAGATATTGCTGCCGCCGAATGCTGCTGTCACACGTCGAAATAATCGATGAAGTTTTACGTTTCTATGAAGAAGCTCAAAAACGGAAAGAGGCAAGAACCTACCAGTGACCCCATGAAAGGAGAAGAAAATGTCAACAGTCATTGAAGACGTCATCCCAAGAAAAGTTTTCAACAGTCGGGGCGAAGAAACGATAGAAGTTGACGTCATAACCACCTCAGGATTTGGCAGAGCATCAGCCCCTGAAGGAAAGAGTCGAGGAAAGGCTGAAGCTGTCTATTATCCACAAGGCGGAGTAGATCAAGCAGTCAAAAAGGTTGAGGAACTCGTAGCCCCGGAAATTGTGGGATTAAACGCCAATTTTCAAGAGGAAATCGATAGGACGCTTCACGAAATTGACGGTTCAAAGGACTTCAAAGTTATAGGAGGAAACACGGCCTTCGCCATCTCGCTGGCAGTGGCAGAGGCCGCGGCAAACTCTTATGATTCACTCCTTTTTCAATACCTAGGCGGGCAAATGGCTCACGTGTTGCCCTATCCTTTGGGAAATGCAATTAGTGGGGGGCAGCACACTCAGGGAAAAACCCCAGATATACAGGAATTTCTGGTTCTATCACACGGAGCCGAATCCTTCTTAGAAGCCGCAACAGCTAACGCTCAAGTTCACAGAAAAATAGGCGATGTCCTTGGAAAGAAAGACAAGCTTTTCAACGGCGGAAAAAGCGACGAAGGAGCATGGATTGCAAACATCGAAAATCTAGAAGCTCTTGAAATTCTTGCTGACGCATGCGAAGAAGTTGGCAGCGACCTAGGTTTCGAATGTGGCCTAGGGATTGACGTGGCTGCTTCCTATCTCTGGAACGGCAAAGAGAGAAAATATGTTTACAAGAGAGAACGGAAAAAACGAAATTCCGGCGAACAGCTAGATTTCCTGCTTGAACTTATCAAGAAATATCATCTTCTGTACGTTGAAGACCCATTCCACGAAGAAGACTTTGACAGCTTCGCGGAACTCACCAAGAAAACCAAGGACTGCCTGATCTGTGGAGACGACCTATTCACCACGAACAATGAAAGACTAAGCCACGGAATCAAAAAATCCGCAGCCAACGCCATAATAATAAAGGTTAACCAAATAGGCACCCTCACAGATGCTTCAGAAACGGTCGAAATGGCAAAAGCAAATGGGTACTTACCGATAATCGCTCACCGCTCTGGCGACACATGCGATTGGCACATAGCTCAGTTAGCAGTCGCCCTAAGATGCCCGATAATAAAGACGGGAATCGTTGAAGGAGCGCGAATAGCAAAAATAAACGAGTTAATAAGAATAGAAGAGTTCTTAGGAGACAGAGCCAAGATGGCAGATCTCCAAGCAACTTAGGAGAACAAGAACATGTCAGAAGACCAAGAAATCAATAAGGAAAACCAAGAAGAAAAGGAACCAGTAGAAGACGAAACAAAACCCGAAACCGTGGCTGAGACGCAAGTAGAAGAGGAAGTTACTCCTGAAGAAGGACTGCTCCTGCCCCGAGACACATTGCTATCGGCAGGAATACACATCGGAACAAGAATGAAAACAGGCGACATGGAACAGTTCATATATCGTGTAAGGCCAGACGGCCTGTTTGTCCTAGATGTCAAGAAAACAGATGACCGCATAAGAGCCGCTGCAAAATTCCTTGCCAGATTCGAACCCACAAAGGTGGCAGCCGCCGCAGCTAGACTCTACGCGCAAGAACCGGTCAAGAGATTCTCCGAAACAACTAAGGCAACCAAAGTAATTGGCCGTTTCATCCCTGGACTCCTATCTAACCCGTTGTATCCAAACCGCATTGAACCTGAAGTCCTGCTGGTGTCAGACCCGAGAGCAGACGCCCAAGCTGTCAAAGAAGCAGCAGCCGTGGGCATACCTGTCGTGGCTCTTTGCAGCACAGACAACGAGCTCACTGGCGTAGATCTAGTCATACCGACAAACAACAAGGGCAGACGAGCTTTAGCCGTTATCTACTGGCTCTTGGCCAGGCAAATCCTGCGCGAAAGAGGAGAACTCTCACCAGACAAAGATCCATCCATAACTATTGATGATTTTGAGGCAAAGATCGCGAAGGAAGAAGATGACATCTAACGGAATGGCGAAGGTTCGGCAGCCATGCCAAGCCGGAGCCTTCTATGAGGGAACAGCAGAATCACTGAGAAGACAGATCAGGAATTGTTTTTTACATGAGCTCGGGCCTAGAAAACTTCCCGATGTAGCCAAAAGTGATCTGAGAAATATAATGGGTCTAGTTTGCCCACATGCTGGTTACGCCTTCTCTGGCCCAGTGGCAGCCCATGCATACTATAAGCTCGCCCTCGATGGAAAGCCAGATGTCGTTGTGATTCTCGGCCCAAACCACACTGGGTATGGCAGCCCTCTCGCAGTCATGAGTGAAGGCTTTTGGCGAACACCGTTAGGAGACGTTGAAATAGACACTGAAATAGCCAACAAGATCGTGAGAGAATCACGGATAGTTGATGTCGATGAATCCGCTCATCGTTTTGAACATTCAATCGAAGTGCAACTTCCGTTTCTCCAGTATCTTTATGGCTCACAATTCAAAATTGTCCCAATCTGCTTCTTGATGCAGGATTTAGATTCAGTGAAAGAAGTCGGACGCGCAGTTAGCAGTGTTTTGATGGGCAAGAACGCCGTTGTCATTGCTTCTTCAGACATGACCCATTACGAGCCGCAGGAAAGAGCGTTGGAAAACGATATGATGGCCATCAGAACAATAGAATCGATGAATGAAGACATGTTTTATTCCACCGTTGAAAAACGCGGAATCAGTGCTTGCGGTTACGGTCCAATAGCCGGTTTGATCACTGCTGCAAAGACTATGGGAGCGAAAGAGGCAAAATTATTATGCTATAAGACCAGTGGTGATGTAATTGGTGACTACTCAAGCGTAGTTGGGTATGCAGCCATGTATTTCACAAAATAGTGGTGAAGAATGGGGGTCATTGCCTCAGCTCCCGCGAAAATAATACTCCTCGGAGAACACTTTGTAGTCTACGGCGAGCCAGCCATAGTCATGGCAATAGACAAAAGGGCCTACGCAAGAGTGGAAAAAAGGAATGATAACCGCATCCACGTGAGATCAATGGACTTGAACCTCGAAGTTTTCTTCGAAAACGGCAGTTTCAGAGTTGAGCAAGGCGATCCGAAAGAGGCAAAAATGAAGTTTGAACCAGTCAAGCAAGCCATAGAAAAAGTAATGGAAAAACATGGACAACATGTCGGCTTAGACATCGAGATCAACTCAACTGTTCCCGTGGGTGCAGGACTTGGATCTTCAGCTGCAGTTATAGCGGCTACGACCGCGGCCACAGGCGCCATATTGGGCGTGAAACTGTCGAAAGAGGACATCCTCCGCATAACCTATACGGCGGAGAAAATCGTTCATGGCACCCCGTCTGGGGTGGACCCGGCGATTTCAACGATGGGCGGAACAATGCTTTTTCAGACGGATACAGGGTTCAAACCGTTAGAAGTCAAGACTAATATTCCGCTCATAATCGGGGATACAGGTGTTGAAAGGTCCACGCGTGTTCAAGTGGAAAAAGTGCGTGACCTCGTTGATAAATATCCCAGAGTAACTGAACACCTCATGAAGGCCGCTCGTGAAATCGTTCTGAGAGCCATAGAGGCACTTAAGGAAAACGACTTGGAAACGCTTGGGACCATGATGAACATAAACCATGCTTTACTTTACGGCATTGGAGTGTCAGACGAGTCTCTAGAGTGGCTTGCGAATGCCGCCAGAAAGGCAGGAGCTTTAGGCGCCAAGCTGACTGGCGCCGGTGGTGGGGGCTGCATGATAGCTTTGGCCAGAGAAGAAAAGCTTGAACAGGTTTCGGAAGCAATACAGAGATCTGGTGGAAGACCATTCGTGGCTAGAAAAACGGAGGAAGGTGTTAGAATTGAGTGAAAATGGTACTACAATCTTGAAAATCGGAGGATCAGTGATCACAGATAAGAATGTGGAGCTTACTGCTCGAACTCAAGTCATAGACCGTTTGGCGGAAGAGATCCAACGGGCAAACACGAGTAACCTGATTGTCGTGCATGGCGGCGGAAGCTTCGGCCATCCTGCAGCCCATAGAAACTCCATCAAAGACGGATTGAAAGACCCAAGCCAGTTGATCGGTTTTGCAGAGACACACCATTTCATGACCGTGCTCAATGGCCTAATAATGGACTCCTTGATCATGCACAACGTACCTGCAGTGAGTGTAACACCATCATCATGCATAGCAACAGAAAACGGACGAATCAGATACTTCGAGGACACGCCTTTGAAAATGCTGCTGAAAACAAGGTTCTTACCCGTTCTCTACGGTGACGCTGTACTGGACACAAAGCTGGGGTTCACCATACTCTCGGGCGACCAGCTTGTCTCAGCAATCGCGATGAGATTCAGTGCCACACGCATAATAATGGGAGTTGACGTCGATGGACTTTGCGATGTCGACCCGAAAAAAGAAGAGAACGCGAAAATGCTTCCACATTTGACACTGGCGGAATTGAAGAAGAGCCAACACGGAATAGGCAAGTCAACAGTCTGCGACGTCACAGGAGGCATGCTAGGAAAAGTGGCGGAACTTGTACCCGCAATAGAACAGGGAATACCTGTGACTATTCTGAACGCAACGAAACCCAACGTCGTTTTCAAAGCGCTTAATGCAGAAAGGGTTGAGGGCACATTAATAGAGAAGGAATAGGCTTGGCGAAAGAAACAAGAAAACGCAAAGCAGATCACATAAGAATCTCCTTAAATAACGATGTCCAAGCCAGAGAAGTGACAACAGGTCTCGAAGACGTTTACTTCGTTCACAAAGCGCTACCTGAAGTCGACAAGCAAAACGCCGACTTGTCCACGAATATGTTTAACCACAAGTTTTCGGCACCGCTGATCGTTGGCGCCATAACTGGCGGAACAGACGAAGCTGCAAAGATTAATGCCACGATAGCTGAAGCTGTAGAAGAGCTAGGCTTAGGAATGGGCGTTGGAAGCCAAAGGGCGGCAATAGAAGACAAACGGCTTGAGAAAACTTTCAGCGTCGTCAGAAAGAAGGCGCCAACAGCCTTTCTAATAGCAAACATTGGCGGAATCCAACTTGTCAACGGATATGGCTTGGAAGAAGTCAAGAAAGCAGTGAAGATGATAGATGCAGATGCCATTGCAATACACCTGAACCCGTTACAAGAAGCTGTACAGCCTGAAGGGCAAACAAATTTCAAAGGAGTACTAAAGAGAATAGAAGAGATCGCATGCCAATTGGACAAACCTGTGATCGCAAAAGAAACAGGCGCAGGCATATCAACAGAGGAAGCAGAGAAACTCGAAGCTGCAGGCATAAAAGGTATCGACATAAGCGGTGCAGGTGGCACAAGCTGGGCAGCCGTGGAATATTACCGTGCCAAAGGAGAGAACCGTAGTTCCCAACGCAGACTAGGCAATGCTTTCTGGGATTGGGGCATCTGGACAGCTGCAAGCATAGTCGAAGTCTCTCAATCAGTGAACATTCCAATCATTGCTTCCGGAGGAATACGGAACGGCCTGGAAATTGCAAAGGCCATATCTCTGGGAGCAAGCTTATCCAGTCTTTCACATCCTTTGCTGCAAGCAGCAGTCAAAGGCGTAGAAGAAACGAAAACAGCGCTTTCACTCTTGATAGACGAATTGAGAACTACAATGTTCCTGGTAGGAGCGGAATCGATACACGCTCTACATAAAGCACCGGTCATACTGACAGGTAAAACAGCAGAATGGTTGAGAGCACGAGGATTCAACATCGAAAACTACTCACGTAGAGGGAAGACCCTTGGACATTAACCGACTTCTGGAAGAAAAAGCCCCACTAATAAACAGAGCCATTGAAAAGTACATCCCCAGAGTCTTCTCAAAAAAAGCAGTAGTCTTCAGAATTAACCCCCCAAGATATTCCTACAACTTGGAAACATTGAATGAAACATTAGCCAATCCTATCTGGGAGTTTCTTGATCGAGGCGGAAAACGATGGCGACCAGTTCTATTCTTGCTAGTCTGTGAAGCATTAGGCAAGAACCCAGACGACTTTGTTGATTTCGCCATAATACCAGAGGTGGTTCACAATGGAACGCTGATGGTAGACGACATCGAAGACTTGTCTGAGCTTCGGAGAGGGCGACCGTGCACCTACAAGGTCTACGGTTCAGATGTAGCCATAAATGCTGGAAACACCATGTACTATCTACCCTTATTGCCTTTGATAGAGAAAAAGAAAGAAATTGCTAAGGAGAAATTATGCGAAATCTACGAGATATACTCGCAGGAAATGATTAACCTCAGCCTAGGCCAAGCCATGGACATAGCATGGCACAGAGGATTGGCAAACGCTGACAGAATAGACGAAGAAGACTACCTGCAAATGTGCGCCTACAAGACTGGCACACTAGCACGAATGTCTGCAAGGATCGCGGCTGTCTTGGCAGACGCAGACGATCGGCTTGAAACGGAATTCGGTCGATTTGCAGAAAGCATTGGTGTAGCTTTTCAAATGCAGGACGACGTGCTTGACTTAACCAGCACCGAGTTTGAAGCCAAGAAAGGCGGACGCGGACAAGACATAACCGAGGGAAAACGGAGTTTGATAGTTATCCACACTTTGAAAACTGGGAGCACTGAGGATAGAAGGAGACTTGCCGAAATCCTGAACCTACATGCTTCAGACCAGAAACTCAGGAACGAGGCAATCACAATAATGCAAAAATATGATTCCATAGAATACGTTAAGCAATTCGCGAAAAAAATGGTTGAAGACAGTTGGAGCCAAATTGACAACCACTTGCCTGCTTCCGATGGAAAAGAAAAGTTAAAAGCCTTCGCGAGATTCTTGATTGAAAGAAAAATCTGAATTTGAAGGCATAACCTTTGCTTGAGAATTCTGAGCTTAAAGAAGACATTCGAAAGACTGCGTTGCTGAATGCCATAAAGCACGAAGGTAAAGCACAAACCGGTTCGGTTATTGGAAAAATACTAGGCGAAAAACCGGATCTAAGGAGCAAGATTAAGGAGATATCCACACTCGTCAACAAGATCGTGAAGGAAGTTAACACTCTATCATTCGGCGAACAAAAAAGCATAGTTGAGGAAAACTGGCCTGAAGCGCTCGTAAAAGAGAAAACCGAAAAGGAAAAACGTCTTCCGCCTTTGCCTAACGTGGACAAGTATCGGCAAGTTGTTACACGGTTTTCGCCGAACCCAGATTGTGTCCTGCACCTAGGCTCAGCCAGAGCGATAATCCTGTGCCACGAATACGTGCATATGTACAAGGGTAAGTTCGTTTTGCGCTTCGAAGATACAGATCCGAAGATCAAGAGACCGCTTCTGGAGTTCTACGATCGCATAAGAGAGGATTTGGCGTGGCTCGGTTGCAAACCGAATGAAGAGCATATTCAAAGCGACAGGATTCCAATCTACTACGAATATGCTGAAAACCTTCTGAAGACAGGCAATGCTTACGTCTGTACATGCCAGCCAGAGATCTTCCGTGAAAAAGCTTTAGCGAGCAAACCATGTGATTGCCGCAGTTTACCAATCGAGGAGCATCTAGCAAGATGGCATCGTATGCAGCAAGGTGGTTACAGCGAAGGCGAAGCAGTTCTTCGCGTAAAAACTGACTTAAACCATCCTAACCCCGCTGTCAGAGACTGGCCAGCCGCCCGCGTTATCGATGCAAAGAAGTATCCACACCCAAGGGTCGGCAGCAAGTACCATGTCTGGCCACTGTACAATCTCGCATGCGGCATAGATGATCATCTGCTGGGCGTAACCCACATAATAAGGGGAAAGGAGCATCTGACGAACCAAGTCAGACAAGAGTACATGTACAAACACCTAGGCTGGAAATATCCAGAAGCTATTCACTATGGCAGACTCAAAATCACAGGAGCCTACTTGAGCAAGTCAAAGATTGTTCAAGGAATAAGAGAAGGCATGTTCAAAGATTGGGATGACCCACGGCTTGCAACCTTTGCGGCCTTAAGAAGAAGAGGAATAACGCCCGAAGCTATCAAGAAAATGATAATTGACATCGGACCCAAGACCCAAGACCTTGTTCTAAGCTGGGAAAATCTGTACGCCTACAACCGCAAAATCCTAGACCCAGTGGCTAATAGGTACTTCTTCGTCCAGAACCCGATTGAACTAACGGTAAGAAAAATTCCAGAAGAATACATGGTGCGGCTCAACCTACATCCAGAATACCCTGAGAGAGGATTTAGAGAATACACAATCAAGCCTGAAGGAAACGAACACGCAGCAGCATTCTGGGTTTCAAAGAAGGACATAGACACTACCAAGACAGGTAGTATGATCCGCCTAATGGAATTGTTCAACGTCAAAATTGAGAAGGTAAGCAGCTATTCCGCCGAAGCGTCATTTGTCAGTAACGCCTACGAAGAGGCGAAGAAAGGGAAAGTCCCGCTAATTCATTGGATACCGGTCGGTGAGGACATGCCATGCCAAGTGGTAATGCCCGATGCAGCCATGTCCGAAGGCATTGCCGAAAAGACATGTAAGCAATTAAAGCAAAACACTGTAATACAGTTTGAACGATTTGGCTTTGTGAGAATCGACAAAAACAATGCCAAGCTGATAGCGTACTACAGTCAAAAATAGAATGTGGGTGAGTTGATATGCGGCAACAGGAAAAAGTGATTGTATGGCCAACCTATTTTGATTCGACAAGAACTAGGAAGCAAGGAAGGCGTGTTCCAAAGAATCTGGCCTCCTCCTCTCCACAAATTCAAGAGATAAAAACAGCCGCTGAAAAACTTCAGCTAAACTGCGAGCTTGTCGCAGACGTGACCTATCCGAAGACGCCATGGCTGAAAACTGGCATGATTCTCGTTAAGAAAAAGAATACTAAAAGTGAACTAATCAAAAACATCGCGAAACAACTGTTGAAAACACGAAATGTGGCGTCAATCACAAAATAAAGAGTTATTGACTCTTTTTCTCGGCACTGACTAAGACCGCGTTTAACATTCCATGTTGTCCCGGTCTTGAAGTAACGCGTGCCAAGCCCAACGAAGTTTCGATCACTGCACCCCTGGTTATCACGCCTCTGCGGTCATAGTCAACGTTTGCGGGGTTCTTGACTACTCTTGTGATCTCGACTTTTTCTGTTTTCCCACTCTTCACGTCTGTTACACATACGAACTTGTCAACCAAGATCTTGCGTTTGAGGTTTCCGCCTCTTCCCCTAGAGATCTTTGATTTGGGTTCCCCAAGTGTTGTTTCCGCTGGAAATGAGCCTTGTTCGAACTTTCTCTTCTTTCGGTGAGCTATCCTTCTGCCCCCCGACGATTTCTTTTTGTGTAGGTTACCGTGCCAAACCGACACTTTCTGTTTCTCCTTGAAATCCCGAATTTAAGCGTTCATTATCAACAGTTGCTTTAAATATAAATCTATCCGTTCAGTGCCGAAGAGCCCTCTTGCCTTGGAACGTCCTCAAAAACATGCTTCAACTCTCTTTTCAGAACGACAGTATCATGACTCAGGGCGAAGTAATCAGCAAAATAGTCTGTTGTTTTGAGAATAGACGAGCGACCACTTCTTTCGCTACCAACTAACCCCATCTCTTTCAGCATTTTAACGTGCCCATAAGCATGGTTGCCTCGAACCTCAATCACTCTCCTCAAGGATACGGGTTGTCTGTAAGCTATGTATGAAAGTGTTTTCAGTGGACCTATTGAGAGCAGAGGCCGGTTAACGAGTTTCTTAACATGAGGCGTAAAATCGCTTTTTAGCTGCAAGACATACCTTTCATCTTTCAGTTCCAAAATCTCAAGGGCAGTGTTTCTAACGGCATATTCGTTGAGCAACGTTTGCGCAAGCTTTCTGACTTTGTTCTTGGATCGAGTCCTCAGTATCTGGCACATCTCATTCAAGTCAAGCGGTCGGCCTGCAACATACAAGGCAGCCTCTACCAAGGCTAGTTCATTCTGTGCTTTCCCAGCGGCCTGCTTATTCTGTTCTTCGACAACTTGGTCAAGCGGCTGTTTTTCAGCTTTTTGCAAGGTTTAATTCCCCAACAGTTATGTATATCTCCATAGATTCCTCATTCTGCCACAAGTCCACTTTTCCTTCTTGTGCCAAGAAAAGCAACAAAATGAAGGTTCGAATAGCTTCAAGCCGGAAAGTTCCTTTTATTAACGTTGAGAACTCGATTATTCCAGCGCCTTTCACTCTCTCCAGAAGAGACGCATAAAGTCTCTCCATCTGGAGTTCAATTTGCATCAAGTATAGGTCCAATTGTGGCAGAATCTCCGAAGGTGTGGGAAGAAGCGGTTCCTCAACAGGCTTGTCAAGCCGTACCAGCATTTCTCCTTTCAAGACATCGTCTAGAACCTCTAGCAGATGCTTGATGGTTGTTGAGGTTAATTCATGCCTCAAAGGGAGAAAAAGGGGCGGCGGAAGAAAATCCTGTATGTTTCTCGGTGGAGGCGGTGGCTCCTCAAGTTTCAGCAGGAGCTTCGACTTCATTAGGTATATGAGGGCTGAGGAGTCTAAGGCCACGCCTGATGCTCTGAAGTCGACTTGGCCAGACTTTTCCATCTGTTGAAGAAATGAAGTTAGCAAGTAGGCAATATTGATGTTCCAAGGTGTGAGTTTTTCAAGCTTGTGAAATTCAAAGAGGATGTTCCATGGAGGATGCAGGTAGAATGGCCTCTTCATGGCGAATGAAGACATTAGCTCGGCACCTCCAATAGGTTTGCAGCGATCACGTTCGAAACTCCATTTCGGTCGTAGACGCCGTAAACTTTCTGAGCCTTATTGACCATTTCAGGCTTCAGCGTGATGGCTATGAATTGTGTTTTCTCCGATTCTTCCAAGAGAAGATCAGCGAGTCTCGAAACATGGAAAGCGTCTAGGTGAGCGTCCACTTCATCGAGTATGTAGAAGGAGGCTGGAGTGAAGTCTTTCAGAGCAAAAATGAACGCGACTGCTGCAACTGAACGTTCGCCCCCGCTGGCTCCACTTACAACTATAGAAGGCTTATTGGGAAACTGAACTATCATGTCGATGCCGCCGGCAAAGGGCTCATTAATATCCTCGATTTTCAAAGTGACAACTCCTCCGCCCGTGACTTTAGAGAAGTATTTTTGGAGGTTGACACCAATTCTCTCGAAGGCTTCCATGAAGGCCCTACGTTTCTTCTGGTCGATTTCGTCCATAAACTGGACTATTGCTTGTTTTTCTCTTTCCAGCTCATTCATTCTCATCGACAATTCCTTGTAACGCGAAATCTGTTCGGCGTAGTGAGAGAGGGCAAGCTGGTTTATTGCACCTATCCTTTCAAGTTCAAACTGCATCATTCTGATCGATGTTTCAGCTTCCTCAACCTGCTTCTGCGTGACTTCTAGCGGCTGCTCATAGCCAAACTGCTTTAGCTGATTTCGATGCTGTTCAAGTTGCAGCAAAGATGTCTGGATGCTCAATTGCATCTGATTTAGCAGCCGGTCTTCCTCTTCAAACTCTGCATCAAGGCCGTGCAGATCCTTATCTATCTCGTCAATTTGACTCGTGAACTTCTTCGATTCCTCCCTTGCCGAAAAGACGCTCTTGGAGAGTTCAACACGGCTTTTCTCCAACTCTGATATTTCTTGGCTCAGAGCTTCCTTCTCATTGCGTGCATTTTCCACATCCTTCTCGACTCTTCTAAGCTGTTGTTCAACTTTGCCCAATTGGATTTTGGAGTTTAGATAACCAACCCTCAGTACGTTGTCAAACTGTGACTGAAGTGTAGAAGCCTCTGTCTGAACTGCACCGAGTTTCTGTCTCAAGGTAATTATCTCTTCGGCAAGCTTCCCCCTTTTGACCTCCATCTCCTGAATATTCCCAGGATCTGTTTGGCGTCTGAGAGTTCCCAATTCAACTTGGAACTTTCGAATCTCCTTCTGGATCGTACTTCTTTCTGCTCTATGAACCCACATCTGCGATTTTTCCACTTCAACTTCCTTTGCGAGCCGTGAGGTGTAGTGTTCCACCCTCTTGGCGTTCGATTTCGTTCTGCGGATGTTTCTCTTGACTCTGGTCACTTCCCGTTCAAGCGTGATTATCGCGTCGGATAGACGGGCGATTTCGACACGTGCCTTGTCTATTTCATCTTCAAAGGTTACGATGTCTTCGCCTCTTCTCGTAAGATGCTGCTGCAGAGCCCTCACGGCTTCATCCAAGCTTTTGATGGCAGTATCACTTGGTATGATTGTCGAGAAGTCTATTGGAGCCCGATAGAAGCCAGTTTCAAATGCTCCGCCTACTTCATAGAGGTCGCCGTCTGTTGTAACTGCACGATGACCTTCGCTGGATAGGCCTAGAGCGGTTTTATCATCTGAGACTACAAATGTATCTCCGAAAACGAAGTTTATTGCTGGCTCGTAATTTTTGTCGTATTTCAAGAATGATGATGCTGACCCCGGGATACCTTCTTTTTCAGGTATCTTCATCGGTTGGGTAGTTGGCCTTCCCTCGATCGGAATTATCTTTATCCTGCCCAACTTCATCTTTCTGAGGGTTTCAGTGCACGTGAAAGCTGCGTCAAAATCCTTGACAACAACGGCGTCAAGCCAACCTATCGCTGCAGCTTCTATTGCCTGCTTATACGTTTTCTCAATCTTAATCAAGTTGCGCAGTCGACCATACACATTTGGGATAACTCCCAAGTCACCCAATTCCTCTATGTTCCTCAGCGCCTTCTCTTCAGCCGCCACAGTTTCGGCAAGTTCTCTTTGCGTCACAAACTCCACGACTGCCTCTCTTGCTGAGTCAGCGATTTTTCCTGCTTCAGCTATCTCGTTTTCCACAGCTTCTCTTTGGGCTTTTCTCCTTTCGAGAGTCTTCTCCAGGTTCTTCAGTTGGGTTTTCTGTTCTTTCTGAACTTTCCCAAGTTCATCGAACGATTTTTCAAGCTCTTGAAGTGTAACCATGAACCTTTCTTTGCGTTCATTCAGGTCTTTGAGCCTTTTTTCGCGGATTTTTATTGCGGTTTGGTTTTTGGAGTAGTCTGTCCTTAAGAAAGCAAGCCGCTTATAGCGTTCGTCTAGGCCTAGTTCGAGTTCACGGATTCTTTTGCTGTTTTCGCCGAGGTTTTCCCAGAGTTGAGTGGTTTCCTGTGCCAGTGTGTCGTGTTCAGTTTGTGTCGCGTTTATTTCATTAGTGATTCCGTCATTTTCGGTTTTCAATTTCTTGATTTTTGATCGGTTCTCATGGATTTCGTTTCGTATGGACGTGTATTGTTGGTGACTGTTTTCCCTGACTTGCCTTAAGCCTTCAAGGTTCATGTTGCCAGAACTCACTCTGGTCGTGAGTTCAGTCAGTTTTGATCTGAGTTCGCCTATTCGAATCTGGACTTTCAGTACTTGAGAGCCACCCTCTTCAACCATTTCTGAGCTTAGTTTTCTCCATTCGCCCTCAATCTCTCGTCTCTTTGACCGGTGCATTTCCCGCAGTTGTCTAAGTTTGTCAACCTTGATCCTTAGCTTATCCGTCTGTCCTGAGCTCTCCTGCACTCTCTTCTGTATTTGTGTCATGTCATTCGAGATTCTGACAGCCTCAAACTTCTTTATCTCATCCTGAATGAAATTAGCTCTAAGCAGCTCATTACGCTCTCTCTCAAGGTCGTCAAGTCTCTTCTGAACCTCGTCTATCCTGCCCATGGCCGTGCGTATCGATATGTCTGCTGTGCGCAACTTCTCCTCAGCTTGTGCCTTTTCAGCGTCATATTGCCCGATTCCAACCAAGTCTTCGATGATTTTTCTTCGTTCCATCGGTGAAATGTCTGTCAACCTTGTTATTGTGCCCTGCAAAACTATGTTTTGGCTTGAACTGCTTATTCCAGCCATAGAAAGGATCTCCTGGATGTGCGCTCTGGAGATCCTTCTTCCATTGAGCCTGTACACGCTCTGGCCATTCCTGTAGACCTCGCGGGAAATCGTGACAGTCGTTGTGTCAACTGCCATGCGACCATCGGTATTGTCGAATTGAATGATCACCTTTGCCATTTTGGCTTTTTCCAATTCAGCTTTCTCAGATCCGTGGAAAATCAGTTTAGCCGCAGTCTCTGCCCGCAGTCTTCTTGTGCTTAGCTCACCCAATGCGAAAAGGAGTGCGTCTAAAATGTTTGTTTTCCCACCTCCATTGGGGCCAGTTATGGCTGTGAATCCCTTGTCTAGGACTACCTTGACGGTCTCCGGTCCGAATGATTTGAAGCCTTTAAGCTCAATTCTTTTGATGTAGGGCATTCAATCTGCGCTCTTGACTTTTGGAAGTGTACAATCTTCTATCTGGACAACTCTAATATATTTTTTACAAATAAATGTTGCAATGCATGCCTTAATGACAATGCCCTTCCTTACGCTCTTCAGATGCTAGTTTGTATTTCGCGGTCATTTTCTCGACAAAGGTCTTTATTTGATCGTGTTTTCCGTAGACAAGTAATGAATCGTCCGACTGGGTTTCGTAAGAGAGAGTCGAGTCAGCAATTAACGCCCTCAGCTTGTCAACAGGTAGCTCTGCTGAGGGTTTGACGCGAATCCATTTTTGCTCTCTTGGAATCCCTGGAACGAACCGCGTTTCTTCCTCTCCTTCTTCATCGATTTTCCGGCTTGCTTCGCCTAATCGTTTCAACCACTCATCAACATGCTTCGCGCCGAATGCTTTTTCTCCTTCAGAAACAAGGTAGGACTCCACATTAATGAGGTACTGCGCCAGCTTCTGGATGACCTCTTCATTGTTTGCGCCACTCTTAATCATTCGAATCGTCGTCCGAGCTGATTTCAGGTCCTCCATTACCTCCGAAGGAGCAATCATACTCTTTTCACGGAACTCTGCCATAATTCCTTCCAAAACTTTCCAAGTGTCCAGATACCCCATTGCAAGTGTACCCCTTCACAACATGATATTGTTTAGATAGTTCAGCATAATAAAGACGTTGTGAGCGTTGGTCGATTGCTTTCTGTTGATGAAAGAGGCAATTCATACTGCTTCTATTTGAATAGTCTAGTGTTGACTGTCCGCCAAGCGCGCTAGCGAGTTCGGAGTTGAGCAAACGTCGCAATTCTCTATGTCAATTGAAGGATCAAATGCCTTGTGCGTTTCGCAGAGTAGCCCTTTTGCGCGAATTGTTCGACATATTTCGCAGATCTTTAAGACGAATTCCCTGTGAGGCAGTTTGCCTTTTGCCAACCGCTCTGCGAGTCTTTCAATCAAGTTTTCAATGTCACGGTCGTTTTCAAGGTTTATGGCTTTGCCCCTTATTTTTCTGCAGTATAGGCTTATGGCGGGTTGGCTCACTCCGAGAAGTTTGGCTGCCTCGGCTTGGTTAAGGTTGTGTTTGTTCACCAGTCTTTCTGCTATCATGGCTCTGACTGAGGGTAAAGCGCATTTCACGGCTATTTCGCATGGGGCTAACATTTTATGTTACTTCCGCTTAACCTTTGTAGAAAGGCATAAATATATTTTATTACAATCGTAATAAAACCTGATGGTGAAAAGACATGAATTGGCGAAACATCGCAGAAATCACAAAAAATGTTTACTGGGTAGGCGTAAGAGACTGGAACCGCAGACTCTTTGATGCACTCATACCACTTCCAAAAGGCACAACCTACAACGCGTATCTCGTAATCGGTTCAAGCAAAAAAGCGTTGATCGACACGGTCAACCCTGGTTTTGAAAAGGAACTGGAAGAAAAAGTCAGCAAAGTCGCAAACCCAGCTGACCTAGATTACGTGGTAATGAACCATGCAGAACCTGACCACGCTGGCAGCATACCGTACATCCTTTCGATAAACAAGAAGGCCAAGCTGGTAACCACCAGTAAGGGCGCAAAAATGGCTCAAATCTACTTTGGAGTACCTGAAGATAGAATCAAGGTTGTTGCTGACGGCGACTCTGTTGATCTAGGCGGCAGAACACTGCGGTTTATTGAAGCGCCTATGCTTCACTGGCCTGAAACGATGTTCACATATCTTCAAGAGGACAAGATTCTCTTTCCATGCGACTTTTTCGGACTACACGCTGCCAAGGGTCTCTACGACGATGAAGTTGATGATCTGATTGAAAATGCTCAGAGATATTTTGGCGAAATAATGATGCCGTTCAGAGTCATGGGACTAAAGGCTCTGGAGAAAATAAGAAGCTTAGACATCAAGATCATTGCTCCAAGTCATGGCCCAGTGCACAGAAACCCTGAAAGAATCCTCAGTGCTTACAGAAAATGGGTGAACGGTGAAACCAGACAAAAAGCTATCGTGGTCTACGTGACCATGTGGAACAGCACAGAGAAAATGATCCGACCAGTTATAGACACTTTGGCCTCTGAAGGCGTTGAAGTTGTGTCGTACAACCTGACCGTTGCGGACATCGGTGACATCGCGAAGGACTTGGTTGATTCGAGAGCCATCGTTCTTGGCATGCCGACCGTATTAGCAGGCGCTCACCCTCTAGCGGTCTATGCAACTTACTTGGTGAAAGCTTTGAAGCCTCCTTTGAAATACGGGCTTGTTCTAAGCTCCTACGGTTGGAGTGGCGGTGCAGTGAAGCACGTTCAAGAAGTTCTGGGACCGACCAACATGCAAGTTGTTGGCGCCGTCGAGATAAATGGCCCTCCGAAAGAGGAAAATATCGCCCAAATCATCGAGTTAAGCAAGACTCTCGCTAAGAAAATCAAGGAGGAACCATAATGAACGAAGACAAGAAGAAGACACTGAAAGAAATAATCAAGCAACTGCACGCCGGCGTTCCACCCGCTCAAGTAAAAGAGAAGTTCAAGCAGGTTCTGGCAGGCACAAAACCCGAAGAAATCGCCAAGATTGAGCAGGAACTTGTGAAGGAAGGGATGCCGAGAGAACAGCTACAAAGACTCTGCGACGTTCATCTTGCCGTCTTCGGCGAGCAAGTTCAAGACCAAGAGTTGCATCTTGCTTCTGGGCACCCAATCAGCATCCTCATGGAGGAGCACAAGATTCTGTTGGAGCGCGCAGACAGATTGAAGGTCGACGTAGACTTGATCGAGGAAGCTTGCGACGTGGTCTATGTTGGTGACGCATTGACAGAACTGCAAGGCATTGTGAAAGACTTTGTGGAGGCAGAAAAACACTACTTGCGCGAGGAAAACGTGCTTTTTCCAACCATGGAGAAGCATGGAATTACTGAGCCACCCGCAATAATGTGGATGGAACATAACCAGATCAGAGAACTGAAAAAGAAGCTTTGCGAACTAGCTGAAAAATGGAATTCAATGAGTTTCGAAGATTTCAAAAAAAGGCTAGTTGAAATTACGCCACGCGTGTGCGAGTTACTTCCAAGCCACTTCTTCAAAGAAAACAACATACTCTTCCCATCAGCCCTTCAAGTCATCAAAGACACTGAGTGGGGTGAGGTTAGAAAGGAGTTTGACGAGATTGGATACTGCAGCTTCACACCGAAGCACGCGTTGGTTTCTTTACATGGCACTGAAGTTGAAGAACAGAAGGCTACATTGGAAACGGGAGAAACGCTGCATTTCGAGACAGGCAACCTTTCAAAGGAAGAAGTTGAGGCCCTATTGGACACTATTCCCATTGATGTCTCGTTCATCGACGCAAATGATCAAGTCAGGTACTTCAACAAGGCTGAGAAGAGAATCTTTGTGAGAACCAAAGCAGTTCTTGGTAGAAAGGTGCAGATGTGCCACCCACAGAAAAGCCTGCATGTTGTCAACAAGATCGTGGAGGCTTTCAAGACTGGAAAGAAGGATGTTGCAGAGTTCTGGATTACCATCGAGAATCGTTTTGTTCACATTCGGTTCTTTGCTGTCAGAAGCAAGAGTGGAAAGTACTTGGGAGCTGTAGAGGTTGTGCAAGACGTGACGGACATCAAGAAGCTCGAAGGACAGAAGAGACTACTTGACTGGAAAGCCTAGGAAGAACAGAAAGAGAGACGCGACACCGTAGGCAATCAAGCTTAATACCTTCTCCAAAGTTCCTTGATCTAAATTCTGATAAGCGCTACTGTTGCATGTTATGTGTGGTGAACCAGTGACTAAGCTGACTTTCTACGGTGGAGTGAACGAGATTGGCGGTAACAAGATTCTATTAGAAGATAGAAAGACAAGAATCTTTTTTGATTTTGGACAGCCTTTTTCCTTTGGGCAGGAGTACTTCACACGTTGGCTTGTTCCTCGTGCGATAAACGGTTTGGGAGACCATTTCGAGCTTGATCTACTACCGAAGATCAAAGGGCTGTACGCAAAGGAACTGTTAGAGTTCACTGATCTGCCTTATGCTAATCCCAAGTTTGACGCAGTGTTCTTGTCTCACGCGCATTGGGATCACGTGGATCACATTCGGTTCTTGGATGTTGAGATCCCCATATACCTTGGTGCAGGTGCCAAGCTGTTTTTGGAGTGTATGGAAGAGACTAGCGGCTTCTGCAACTACGGGAAACACAAATACTGTACGTTTCGAACTGGAGACCAGATCAGAATTGGAGACATTGTGGTTGAGCCTATTCATGTTGATCATTCGATTCCTGCGGCGTACGGCTTCCTGATTCACGCGTCTGAAGGCACGGTGGTCTACACTGGTGACATGCGAGTTCATGGCCCTAGACAAGACATGACTGAGGAATTTATGGAAAAAGCGCGCGCGAGCGAACCTGTGGCGTTGATATGTGAAGGCACAAGAATGGTCGCAAAAGAGAGCAGGAAGAACTATTCTGAACCACAGGTTGAAGCCTTGAGCAATGAGGTTGTTTCGTCAACTGACAAAGCCGTATTCGTTGCGTGTTACAGCCGTGATATGGATAGGCTGAGAAGCTTCTACAACGTAGCCAAGAAAAATGGCAGAAGACTCGTGATTTCTCCAAAAACCGCTTATCTATTGAGCAACCTCGTAAGTGACAAGCATCTCTGTTTTCCTGACCCAGTCAAAGACGAGAACATTCTGGTCTATTATAGGCGGAAGAAGTCAGGAAGATTCGATGAGAGGGACTACTATGTTTGGGAGAGGAAGTTCATGGACAAGATGGTGAATCACGAGTTTGTGCACAAGAATCAGAGGGAAGTGCTTATGGATTTGGGTTTCAACCAGTTTGCAGAGTTGATCGACATCAGACCAGACGCTGGCAGTCACTTCATTCATAGCATGAGTGAACCTTTTAGTGAAGAGGATATTGAAGACGCGGTTATGCACAATTGGCTGGACCATTTTGGAATGCAGTTCCATCAGCTACACGCATCAGGCCACATGAACAGGAACCAACTAACCGATTTCATAAACTACGTAAAGCCAAAACGGATCTTCCCTATACACACGGAAAACCAGCAATTGTTCAGAAGAATAAGCAACAAAGCCCAAACAATAAAACGCGGAAAAAGATACGAAATATGATAACGTGAAAAGATCCCTGCGAAATCAACCTATTTCCGCAGCCAATGGAGACATCTCCCGCAAAACCCCATTTTTTCTGAAGGAGTTCTCTTCTATAACAAGATACCACAAAGCATAACACTCGGTTCCAGTAGGTAGCTACTTGGGCAAGGAGAAGAAGGAATGATAAGAGGATTGAAAACGTTAATTCTTGTCTCCTTGTGTTTATCCTGTTTTCTGTTACGAACTGACCTGGCTTTCGCGCAACAAGATCCTATTGCGCCACCCAATGGTCTTGTGAGCTGGTGGCCTGGCGACGGAGATGCCAATGACATTTGGGGCGCCAATCATGGAACAATGATGAATGGCGCGACTTTTGGGCCTGGGATGGTGTCTCAGGCGTTCAGTTTGGACGGAGTCAACGATTTCATCGATGTTCCTGATGGTGCAAGTTTAGATATGACAGAAGCTTTATCCATCGACCTGTGGATGAAAGCGCCACCCGTGACCAATGATCAAGGCACTGAAATTGTGGACAAAGGAGACTATGCTTTCGTCGGCGGTGCTTATACTCTCAGAATAAGCGCAATCTATTCCGGCGACATTCCCAATGCGGGTCCAAATCTTGCCGGCCGCGTGAATTTTGTGATATGGATAGGCGAACCTTCTACATACCCAAATGACACTTGGCATATCAACAGTCAGTCACGAGTTGATGATGATGCTTGGCATTTCATTGCCGCAACGTATGATGGAGCTGCAATGAAGTTGTACGTTGATGGGGTCTTGGAAACGACGTTCAGCGTTTCAGGCAACATAAGACCTACTGACCTTGATCTCAGACTTGGCTGCAATTCCTATACTGGTGGCGGTTGCTTCAGGGGTCTCATTGACGAAGTTGAGATCTTTGACAGAGCTCTCTCAGCTGGTGAAGTCGAAGGGTTGTACTCTGCTGGCAGCGCAGGAAAAATCAAATCAGGCTGGAGAAGCAGTTACATCGTTCCAGAGGGGTATCCCATTGCAGATTTTGGAGTTTATGGCAGTAAGCTGTATGCTGCAGCCGACAACAAACTCTATGCGAAGGATGGAAGCAGCTGGAGCACTATAGACGCGCCCACTTTCGTGACTTCGCTTGAACCTTACGGGGACAAACTCGTCGTTGGCGGACAGGGCGGGCTGTACTGCTATGATGGAACGTCGTTTGGCCTGATCTTCTCAGTGCCCACTTACATCAAAGTGCTAGGAGTCTACAACAACACTCTGTATGCTGGGACGATTCTTGATAGTCCACCCAAGCTCTACTATTGCAATGGTTCAGTTGACAACCCTGCAGATTGGCACGTTGACGCAAGTTTCTCAGTCATACTGAATTTCTCAGGAGCCTTCGGAAGCATAGATTCATTCTGGGCATCCAATAACAATATAGGCGCTCCTGTTGGTTATTGGAAGTTCGACGAGGGAGCCGGGGGTGTTGCTTTTGACTCGTCTGGAAACGACTTTGATGGAGTAGTCAACGGCGCAAACTGGACCGATGGGATTTTGAACAAGGCGCTTGAATTTTACGGGCAAGACGACTATGTTGAAGTGCTGGACTCAACTGAACTGAGCCCCCCAGCAATTACTGTGGCGGCGTGGGTAAACTTCAAAGGATTCCCTGAACCTGGTGAAAACGGATGGAGAAACTCGGTCATAGTATCCAAAGGTACAGATGTTCTCGTGGACGGAAACTATGTTCTATTTGCACAGTTTGTGAATGAAGCACGTATGTATTTCCAGATAACCGAACAGGGGCAGTATACATATGTTGGTGGAAACACAATAATCGTCGAAGATGAGTGGTATTACGTTATAGGAACGTATGACGGTTCCGTTCTAAGAGTCTACGTTGATGGCGTGCTAGATGATGAGGCCGTGCTGAACACTCAGAGGACCAGCAACACTGAGAATCTCCAGATTGGCGCCATGAGAATGCTTGGCAACGGATACTGGACAAATGGAACAATAGACGAAGTCAAAATATACGGTTACGCTAAAACGCCGGAAGAAATACGGAATGACTATTTTTCAGGCATTGGCAACATGTATGTTGCTTCTGGAAGCTCGGTATACTGCTACGACGGAGCTAATTGGAGTGTTGCCGTGAGCTGCGATGATGTCTGCGCCTTTCTTGACATGCAGGTCTACAACGGCAAGCTTTGCTTGGCGACAAGAGACCAAGGCTGGAGAAAACCACTGTATCAAGGTGGAACAGGCTTCAGCGGTAGAGTGATTGAGTTTGACGGAGAAAACTGGACAACCGTATTTGACCACGACTATTGGGTTTATTCGCTGAAAGTCTACGACGACAAGCTGTATGCTGGAACAGCAAACCAGATTCTCACCTATAATGGAACCGACTGGGAAGTCTCGTTCAACGCCATTGAAGGCGCGTACTATGCTTTGTGCTTCGAGAACTATGATAATAGGATCTATGTTGGAATGGGGAACGGCTACATATTCGCTGACCCAGCACCACCCAAGACAAACCCCGAGACTGTAACCGTTCCCGAGTTTTCATCAACAGCCATTCCCGCAGCCTTCATGGCTCTAACCATGCTTGCAGCAACCCTGACCAGAAAGAACAGAACTAGAAGATTCAGTTAAGCCCTATTCCCAATCTTCTTTCTTCCAGAAGAGGCAGACCCTTGTCTGCATCAGGAACCCGCAGATCTTGATCAGTTGGGCAAGTTTTTCCAAACCCGCTGAACACACCGCACATTCAGATATCCTTCGTTCCAAACAGCAGACACTAGGAGAAACTCTTCAAGAACTGTGTGCGTTTGTCTCTCACGAGAGTCTCCCTTATCTTGACTGTGTCTTGCTCGCTTATTTCGCGAAGCTTAGTTGACACGTAGTCTTGACGCGTACATACGCTTTGAGTACGTCACCGAAGCTACAAGGACATGGCAAAATCCTTCGAAAACGAAAACACCGACCAAAATTAAAATCGATTCTTAAATAGGAAAGGTTTTTAGTTTGGTCTTCATATGGAAGTCTGCAAATGGTTAGATCGTACTGTGAGGATGAAATGAATGTCAGTATTTGCAGCACCAGGTGCTTATGATCGCGCTATAACAGTCTTCTCGCCGGATGGGCGGCTTTTCCAAGTTGAATACGCGATGGAGCTTGTTAGCCGTGGGGCAACCATACTGGCGATAACATGCCCCGAAGGAGTCATACTAGGTTCAGAAGAGAACGTTGAACCGCTGGAAGAGGCAGAAATCTCATGGAAAATCTTCAAGGTTGACGATCACATAGGCGCGGCAATCGTTGGTCTAAGCTCAGACGCAAGAATCCTAATAGACCAAGCCCGAGTCTACGCCCAAAGCAACAAACTAACCTACGACGAACCCATAGACGTTGAAACCGTCACCAAGAGGATAAGCGACATAAAACAAATGTACACTCAACACGCAGGCGTAAGACCCTTCGGCGTGTCAATAATTTTCGCCGGTGTAGACAAGACGGGAAGCCGCATATTCTACACTCATCCTAGCGGAACATACAGAGGCTACAAGGCCACGGCAGTAGGAGCAGGAAGAGAAACGGCATTTGGTATTCTCAAAGACGAATACAAGGAGAATATGAGCCTAGACGACGCCACAAAACTAGCCGTCAAATGCCTAGTCAAAGCTCTAGAAGCGCGACAGTTACCACTGAGAATGAAGATAGCAGTCATCCCAACTGAAACCAAGAAATTGGAAATGCTAAGCGACGAAAAGATCGAAGCCATAGTGAAAGAGCTGAGCCCGGGCAAGTGAAAGAGGGATGAGTGAGAAGTACACTGTCGCTCGCATAACAAAGGACACCGAACATTTTGAGATTCTCGTAAAACCTCAAAAAGCATTAGACTACCGAATGGGCAAAATCGCGAGAATCACAGAAGTCTTAGCCGCTGAAACAGTCTTTTCAGACGCAAACAAAGGCACAAGAACGTCAGAGGAAAACCTGCGAAAAGCCTTCGGAACCACAGATCAGCTAAAGATAGCAGAGACAATACTGAAAACTGGAACACTACAGTTGACGACAGAGCAACGAAGGAAAATGGTCGAAGACAAGAGGCGACAGATAATAGACTTCATATCAAGACAATGCGTGGACCCAAAAACAAACTTACCACATCCACCACTGCGCATAGAAAACGCTATGGAACAAATCCACTACCCGATAGACCCCTTCAAGCCAGTGGAAGAACAAGCAAAAGACATAACCAAACTGCTAAGACCCATACTGCCCCTAAAAATGGAGCAAGTATCAGTCGGCGTCACATTACCCACACAATACTCAGCCAGAGCCTACGGAACAATAAAAGGATTCGGAACAATAAAACGCGAAGAATGGCGAGCAGACGGCTCATGGTACGGAGTCCTAGAAATGCCAGCAGGCTTATATGCCCCACTCGTGGAAAAACTGGGAGAAATAACCAAAGGAAATGGAGAAGCAAAAATCATCGCATAAGTAAAAAGGTTTGTTATATAGGAATTAGGTGGAAAATTATGCCAACATTTTTCGAACCAAAACAGATCGTAACCCCAGGAGACTTAATCGCAGAAGGCGAATACATCGCAGGTGAAAACACTTACGCAGAAGACAAGAAAATCTTCGCTTCACGAACTGGACTAATAGAGTACGACAACAAACGCGTAAACGTAGTAGCCTTGAAAGCCTTTTACATGCCTAGAGCAGGAGACATGGTCATAGGAACAGTCGTGGAAATAGGGTTCAACGGCTGGACAATAGACATAAACTCCCCATACCAAGCTTTCTTGAGACCCGCAGACGTTCTCAGCCGACCCTTCAAACCGCAAAAAGACGAACTGTCCCAAGTCCTAGACATGGGAGACCTAATAGTGGCGAAAATAATATCCTACGACAGAACACACGACCCACAAATCACCGTCGCCGAACCGGGACTTGGAAAAATAACACGCGGACAAATAGCCAAAGTCACCCCAACAAAAATCCCCCGCATAATAGGCAGACAAGGATCAATGGTATCGATGATAAAAGAACAGACAGGATGCCAAATAATCCTAGGACTCAACGGAGTAGTACTGATCACGGGAAAAACCTTGGAAGACGAACAGTTAGCATTAATGGCTATCCACAAAATAGAAGAAGAATCTCACACAAGCGGTCTGACAGACCGCATAACCCAGATGTTGAAAGAAGAAAAATCGAAACAGGAGGAAAAAAAGAATGAGTGAAAAACCAGAAAAACTAATTGACAAAAAAGGAATAAGACTGGACGGACGAAAGCCAGATGAACTAAGATCGATAAAACTCGAAGTAGGCGTAATACCAAACGCTGACGGTTCTGCATACATTGAGCATGGAAAAAACAAGATCCTAGCAGGCGTGTACGGCCCAAGAGAAGTTCACCCAAAACACCTCGCACTTCAGGACCGAACTGTCCTAAAATGCCGGTATCACATGGCACCATTCTCCGTTCAGGAACGCAAGTCACCAGCACCATCAAGAAGAGAAATTGAACTCTCAAAAGTCATCCGAGAATCTCTACAACCATCAATCTTCATGGAATACTACCCAAGAACAATGATAGACGTTTTCATAGAAATCCTTCAAGCTGACGGAGGCACAAGATGCGCAAGCATAACAGCCGCATCCCTAGCCCTCGCAGACGCAGGCATCCCGATGCGAGACCTCGTCGTTGCATGCGCAGCCGGAAAAGCTGACGATACAATAGTCCTAGACTTGATGGACGAGGAAGACAAACAAGGGAAAGCCGATGTCCCAGTCGCGTTGATGCCAAACCTGAACGCTATAACACTACTGCAGATGGATGGCAAACTAACGCACGAAGAGTTTGAAAATGCCGTGAACCTAGCAATTGATGGATGCAAGAGGATTTACAGCATGCAGAAAGAAGCGTTGAAAGCCAAATACATCAACGTCAAAGAGGAGACTGAAGAATAATGGCGTCAGTAGTTACCCGCGTCAAACAAAAACAGATCGCGCAGTTAATCGACAAAGAAAAACGCGTAGACGGCAGGAAACCAAACGAATACCGAGAGATCAAAGTTGAACAGGGAATAATCGAACGCGCAGAAGGCTCCGCAAGGGTGCGCCTTGGAAAAACCGAAATAGTGGTCGGAGTAAAAGTCGAAATGGGCGAACCATTCTCAGATACACCAAACGAAGGCGTCCTAACAGTCAACGCTGAACTCGTGCCACTAGCTTCACCAAGCTTCGAAGCTGGCCCACCAGACGAAACCTCAATCGAGCTCGCCAGAATCGTTGACCGAGGAATCAGAGAATCAAAAGCCATCGACACGGGAAAACTATGCATCGAACCAGGAAAGAAAGTGTTCGTCGTCTTCGTCGACATCTACGTACTGAACCACGATGGAAACCTGATAGACGCATCAGCACTAGCAGCAATGGCCGCTCTGCTCAACACGAAAATGTCCAACTACGAGGTTGAAGAAGGCGAAGTAAAAATCAAATCAGGCTACATGCAACTCCCAATAAAGCAACACCCGATAACAATAACCTGCGCAAAAATAGGCGACAAGCTAATACTTGACCCATGCCTAGAAGAAGAACAGGTGATGGACGCTAGACTATCAATGGCGATCGACGATGACGAAGACATATGCGCGATACAAAAAGGCTGTGCAGGATACTTCACCCCAGAACAAATCATCGAGTTCTCCAAAACCGCCAAAGAAAAGGCTAAACAAATACGCAAGGAATTAGACTGGTGAGCAGACGATGGGACATAGAACCAAGAAGGTAGGACCAACACGCGGACTTGGCCCACGCTATGGTGTAACCGTCAGAAAACGCTACATCAAGATTCTCAGGCAACTGAATGAGCCACACACATGCCCGCAATGCGGACTCGCACGAGTCAAAAGAGAAAGCGTGGGGGTTTGGAAATGCAGAAAATGCGAGTTCACCTTCACAGGTGGAGCCTACACGCCAGTGACGAAACTTGGGATTGTGGCAAAGCGCATAGCGAAAGGCGCCCCATTAGAAGAAGCAGTAAAAACAGAGACGTCCGAAGACACCGCATAATACCTTCCAACCCTGCCAATTTCGCCTTTTTTCTTGAAACACTCCAATGTTCGGCAAAACAACTAACTTCTTGTCGGTCTAAATTCTATGAAGGCAAAAGCAATTGTGCATCTCAGGTTTTCAACCGAAAGAGATAGGGAGATAGTTGCTAAATCTTTGGAACCTGAAATCAGAAAACCTATCACGCCGCGCTCAAAGGCAACCACAGAAAGCAAAAGCAAACTCTTGATCTTGAGAGTTGAAGCAAATGACACTATTGCTTTACGTTCCGCGCTAAACGCCTATCTGAGATGGATAAACTCGATAATGAATGTCTTGTCAATTATGGAAAAACAGTTTTCATAATACTATCCACTGGGAATCAGTCCCATGAAACTCCTTCATGAGCGGAACCAGATGAATCAGAGTTCTTTGCGGTCATCAATTATTCTAACGTCAACGAGCGCGATTTGTAGGCTCTCTCAAACCATAACAGGTTCTGGGAAAACGCTTTATTAATGACTCAGCCTATTGCTGTGCAGAACGGGAAGGATAAGACTTGAGTGATGATATTTCGAAGCTTCCGCCACAAGTTCAAGAACGCTTATTAAGGTTACAGCAACTTCAGCAAACACTTCAATCAGTTCTAGCGCAGAAACAGCAAGTAGAACTCGAAATGTCAGAAATAGATCAAGCTTCAACAGAACTACAAAAACTAGCCGACGATGCAGTGGTATACAAGGCGACAGGTTCACTTATGATAAAAGCTGAAAAAACCAAGATGATTACTGAACTATCCGAGCGAAAAGACCTGCTTAACACCAGAGTCACAATTTTAGCAAAACAGGAAGAACGCTTACGCAGTCAGCTTAAGGAGTTACAAACTAAGCTTCAACAGGACTTAAACCCGGTTTCACCTGGATCCCAACCTTAACAAGGTTTTAGGTGAAACTTTGTGGAAGACCTAGGACTCCCAGAGTTAACCAATGAGCAGATTAAGGAATTGTGCATAGTTGCGGAGGCAGCAGCCAGAAAGTACGTATATTCTAGAGTCTCAATTAAGAACGTTGAAAAACTCAGCGTTAGTGCTGAAGCAGAAGGTACAAGGCCAGTCAACTTGACGGTTGAAGTAGACATAGACTTGTCTCCCACAATGAAGAATTTTCGCGTGAAAAACCTAGTAGAGACGGCGGTGAAAGAAGCACTCAAATCAGCAGAAGAATATCTGAGGAAATTGACTTGTCTTTAGCAGAAATAACGAAGATCATAGATACACTGGAAGCGAAACTCGTTGTCTTGCTATGTCACCACAATGCCGACCCAGACGCAATCTGCTCAGCTTATGCTTTTCAAAGCCTGCTGAAACAGCTTATGCCAAAAATCGAAGTCGAAATAGGAGCCGCCTACGGTATAAGTAGGCTCTCAAAGCACCTGCTCCAATACGTACCAATAGACGTTAGGGACCAACCACGCATCGAAAAAGCAGATGCCATTGTCCTACTTGACACTAACACGATCCAGCAACTGGATAATCTAGCTGAGAAAGTGAAAACAGCCAAATCACCGATAATCGTTATCGATCATCACGCAACGCACCCAGAAACGGAACAACTCGCAACGCTATGCGTAACCAACGAAGATGCATCATCAACATGCGAAATCGTCTACAACTTCTACAAGCAAGCAAACATAAAACCAAACCAAACTGAAGCCAAAGCCCTATTCCTCGGCATAGCCTTCGACACACGGCACTTCATCTTAGCCAACTCATCCACACTTAAGAACATAGCAGAATTGATTGACTCAGGCTTAAACGTACAAGAAACACTCCCGCTGCTCTCATTGCCCATGGACCTCTCTGAACGGGTAGCCAGACTGAAAGCCTCAAGAAGAGTCAAGCTCTTCAAGATGAACGAGTGGATTATCGCACTCTCACATGTAAGTGCATACCAAGCCTCGGCCGCAAGAGCCCTGATTGATTTAGGCGCTGATGTTGCTGCTGTAGCAGGCCAAAAGAATGAGAAATTAGAGGTGAGTCTACGTGGGACACGCGAATTTCACAAGCAAACAGGTATTCATTTGGGGAAGGACATCGCCAAGCCTTTGGGCGAATACATTCATGGCATGGGAGGAGGACACGCTACAGCTGCTGGAGCCAACGGGGCTGAAGACATTGAAGTCGCGCTTAAACGTTGCTTATTTCTTTTGAAGGAAGAGCTGGTTAGCCAATAATAAGTAGCTACTCTTAAATGAGCCAAGTGAAACCGCTTAAACAGGGCAGGCGTCCTTAGCATGGCAGTTATCGAAACAAAAAACGTTACATACACCTATCCAGGCGGCACAAAACAGTCAATCACAAACATCTCCATAAGCATAGAAAAAGGAGAATTCACCCTCATCACTGGACCAAGCGGCTGCGGGAAAACCACACTATGCAGATGCTTCAACGGGCTTATTCCCCACTTCTACCAAGGCGAACTCGAAGGCAAAACACTAATCAGTGGAATGAACGTCGTCGACCACCCTATTCATGAACTTGCAAAACGCGTGGGGTTTGTATTCCAAAACCCCGAAAACCAGCTTTTCGCTCTCTCAGTCGAGAAGGACGTGGCATTTGGACTTGAAAATCTCGGATTACCACGAGAAGAAATGCGCAAAAAAGTAGATTGGGCACTAAACCTCACAGGAATATATGACCTGAGAGAAAGAGCACCATATGAACTCTCAGGTGGTCAACAACAGCGTGTCGCAATAGCTTCAGTATTGGCGATGCAACCAGATGTAATAGTATTAGATGAGCCAACGAGTTTCCTCGATCCACTGAGCGCAAAGAAGATATTCGAAGTAATTTACGACCTGAACAAGAAGCTTAGCATAACTGTGGTGCTCGTTGAGCACAGACTTGATTTGACAGCTAAGTATGCAAACCACATAATAATAATGGATGAAGGAAAAGTCGTTCAAGATGGTGACCCGCGAGAGATTTTGCGCACTGAAGAAGCGCGCTTAGTGGGTGTAGGCATTCCAAAAGCAACACTTCTATATCAGATTCTCAAAAAGGACGGCGCAAAGCTCGGCGAAACAGTTCCCCTTTCTTCAGATGAAATGGCGGCCATGATAAAAGAGGCTCTTGGTAAACCATGATTGAGGCAAAGGCTGTTTACTTCACTTACCGAAGCGGAGTTGAAGCACTTAAAGATGTTTCCGTGACCATCAAAGACGGAGAATTTGTAGCCATAATGGGACAAAACGGCGCTGGAAAAACCACCCTCGTCAAGCACTTTAACGGTCTACTCAAACCAACAAAAGGGCAAATACTAGTCAATAACGTTGACGTCTCAAAAGTAAGCGTTGCCACCCTATCCAAGAACGTCGGTTTCGTGTTCCAGAACCCAGATCACCAACTTTTCAGCGAAACCGTGGAAGAAGAGATCTCCTTCGCCTTGAAAAACTTCGGATTTGAAGAAACCACAGTGGAAAACAGAGTGACTTGGGCGCTGAACCTTCTAGGCCTAGCTCAATACAGAAAAACCTCACCGTTCATGCTGAGCGGTGGAGAAAGAAAACGTGTGGCACTGGCCTCAGTTCTGGCTTGGAACCCGGAGATACTGATACTTGACGAACCAACAATCGGACAAGACTATCAACAAAAAGAGAAACTCCGCCAGTTTGTCCTGCAGATGAGAACTCAGAGAAAGACAGTGATAATTGTGACACATGACGTGGAGTTCGTAGCAGAATGCAACCCAAGAATCTTGCTAATGCGAGAAGGAAAGATCATTGCTGACGGAGAAGCCAGGGCAATCCTAACAAAACCCGACATCCTTGAACAAGCATCGATCGTGCCACCCCAAATAGCACAGATCTTCCTGCAACTTCCAGAACTGAACCTACCCAACGACGTCATAGACGTCTACGAGGCAAGAACCCTATTGCTCAACAAACTGGAGAGCAGAACCAAATGAGCGTCTTCGACGGACTTAGGTTCCGAAAGGTATACTCACCTATCCACAACCTAGATCCAAGAATAAAATTCGTTTACGTCTGTGCAATGTTCACTGTGGCGGTCATTTTCTCGGAAATACTGCCTCTGATAGCACTCTTTCTCATACAGATTCCATTTGTTCTATTAGCAGGCATTAGACGTGACTGGGTTCGATCCATGCGAGGAGCAGCTTTCTTAGCCACAATAATCTTCCTGACAAACTTCATCTTTGCATCCATCGGCGCTGGCTATGTAGTAACGGCGAAAAACCTTGAGAATGCTGCCGCAATGACTTTACGCTTCATAGTTCTTGTGGAATCATTTTCAGTCTTCTTTCTCACAACATCCCCTGACCATTTAGGCTTAGCTTTAGAGCAGACACGCGTACCCTACGAACTCGTTTTCGCCTTCACGACTGCAGTCCGCTTTGTGCCGGTTTTGGCTGAAGAAGCACAAACGATTATGGACGCACAGAAAGCCAGAGGATTGGAGCTTGAACGTGGAAACTTCCTCAAAAGGATCAGAAACTACATCCCTATTCTCATCCCGCTCATAGTAAGCGCCATCCGCAGGAGCCTCGAGCTGGCAGAAGCTATGGAATCACGTGCATGGGGAGCAAGCAAAAAGCGTACCAACTTGTACGTACTCAAGATGCACAAAGGCGACATAGCCCTAGCAGCCATAACAATTGTCATCGTAGCAGTGGCAGTGTATGTTCGACTGTTTCTAAGAATTCCATCCTTGACCAGCCTTCTAGGCAACTTCCCTTGACCACAAGACTTTTAATGAGATGAAACGAGTAATGGGTTCTCGGAGCCTGAAACAGTGAATTGGCTGAAAGCGGCCTCTGAAGAAATAATCGAGTGCATCAAAAGATCCATGGAATCGCTAAACATGGACGAGGTTGAAGAATTCATTGACACGCTACTCAAGGCCAAAGACAGAAAGATATTCACAATAGGCATGGGGAGAAGCGGATTCGTCGCCCGCGCCTTTGCCTTGCGCTTGATGAACCTAGGCTTCAATGTCTACGTCCTTGGCGAAACCATAACTCCAGCTGCTGAAAAAGGAGACCTGCTGATTGCAATCTCAGGCACAGGCTCAACGAAAATGGTTTTGACCGCAAGCTCAGCCGCCAAAGATATAGGTGCAAAAGTCATTGCAGTCACATCCTTTCCAGAATCTCCACTAGGACGGCTTGCTGACCTCAGCGTCACGATAAAAGGAAGAACCAAAGCAGGCATGCCAATTGAAGAGGACTATGTCGCAAGGCAAATCATCGGTGAACGTGAACCATTAACGCCCCTTGGAAGCATATTTGAGAACAACAGCATGGTGTTTCTGGACAGCTTAATCGTGGAGATCATGCATCGATTAGGACGAACCGAAGCGGACCTGAAACGTAGACATGCAACCATAGAATGAAACGTGACCTGTTCTCTGGCTGATCCTCTTCCCTTCTTGTTTGCCAATCAGCTTACCGTCCAGAAAGTTCCCACGACAACTGCAACTTTGACAGCCTCACATGAGCTCACTTGTGGCGAGCCTGAAACAGGAGAGCATCGTCTAAACAAGACCATGAAAAGAACCTCAATAAGCTTCATCTATGAACGTGTTTAGCACTCTCACGGTCTTGGAAGCGCCTCAGAGGAATTTCATCCTTTCTTTGTTAAAGTACGCTCATGATTGACCGTGCGTATTGCTTATTAAGACTCGCTACACAGTATATTCTGTGAAGACGTAAACTACATGCTAAACCAAGGAGGACAATCCACACGGTCGAGAAGACAACACCAAAAACAGTAGGCACTCTAGACAAGACAGAGGCCACACCACTCATAATAATCAAAGAAGATGTCAAAAAACCCGTTGTCTTCAGAGAAGCCTACCCAATACAGGAACCCTATGTCTATGCAGCAATCGTCAAAGACCAAGAAAACCAAAAGACAAAATACGAAATCATAGAGCCGACTCTTCAAAAAGAGGAAGAAGAAAGACTCACTGAAATCAAGAACCTTCTAATGGAAGAAGTAGACGTAAACCTGAAAGAAGTAGAAACCAAAGCCAAAGCAGAAGACTACTTGATAAAGAAGACAAAAGAAATAATCAAAGAATACCAGATAAAAGTCCCTCCAGAAGCAATTGACAAATTGATCTACTACGTGCTGAGAGACTTCATAGGATACGGGAAAATAGATCCTTTGATGAAGGATCATCTGATCGAGGACATTTCAAACGATGGCGTGAACATCCCGATCTACGTTTGGCATAGAGTCTACGAATCATTGCCCACGAACATACTGTTTAAAGACGAGACAGAATTGAACTCGTTCGTAGTCCGACTGGCATACTTGGCGGGAAAGAACATCTCCATTGCATCGCCACTCTTGGATGCATCACTTCCAGAAGGCAGTCGAGTACAGCTGACCTATGGGAACGAAATCACTAGGAGAGGCTCAACATTTACCATCAGACGGTTCAAAGTGGATCCGTTAACCATCTCAGATTTGATCGAGTTCAACACTTTGTCCTCAGAGATGGCCGCATACTTGTGGTTCATCATAGAAAACAGAGCCTCAGTAATAGTGGCTGGCGGCGTAGCTGCTGGAAAAACAACCATGCTCAACTGCTTATCAATGTTCATAAAACCTGAAATGAAGATCGTGAGCGTAGAAGACACGCAGGAACTCAATCTCCCACATGAGAATTGGATACCGTCAGTGGTGAGACTGGGTTTCGGGCACGAAGACAAGAAAGGCGGGTCTATAACTCTTTTTGATCTGCTGAAGGCTG
>Ga0315291_10000387_pt1 | contig 57683 bp, 46 predicted proteins | sample YL17G12_20_MG_FD_203070 | JGI IMG/M metagenome (GOLD analysis project Ga0315291, IMG submission 203070) | Sediment microbial communities from Yellowstone Lake, YNP, Wyoming, USA - YL17G12_20 | ecosystem: Environmental > Aquatic > Freshwater > Lake > Sediment | place: USA: Wyoming | collected... | reverse complement strand
TCAGGCGATCTGTGGTACACTGTGTCGTCATCGGGTCGTCTCCTCCGTGTGACATAAGTTGGCCCACCAAAACCAAGTTATGTCACAGGAGACGACCTTTTTCTATCCCAATGGTGAGAAATGCGGGCTAACCCTTCGCCGGGTCCTTCATCTCGATCGAGAGGATCTCGATGACCAGTCCGGTCTCTTCGCTCCGGGCCGGCTCGGGTTTGTCCTGGACCTTGGTAATCAGGATGTCGACCGAGCGTTTCCAGCCGGTCTTGTCGATCGGGCCCTGCTCCTCCGTCTTGGGCACCCGCACGACCCTGTCCATCCAGTAGCCGTTTTGGATGGGGTGGACGTCGGGCGTTTTCAGTTGTAGTTGCCGGCGGTAGAAGCCCAGCCTCTTGACGGGGTCCGACTTGTCGTTGATGCGGAGGTAGTGGATTTCCATCGGGCCCGGGGCGATGCCCGAGAGCTTTGCCCCCAGGTCGCCCGGCCAGTTCAGGTGATACTCGGAGACCACGTTGGCCTGGGGATGGAGCTTGACGGGGAGGTTGTCGTTTGGCTCGGCCCCGCCTGGCCCTGTTTCTGTTCCTCTGGCGGCCCCCGCCCGCGCCAGGCCCGCGGCATTAAGCCGCGCGCACCATGCCCGGACCAGGCCTTCGGAGGTCTTCATCCAATCCCGCTCGGCCTGCATCCGTTTTTCGACCACCTGTTGGGCGGTTTCCACGGCCTCGGTGGCCGTGCCGGATTCGCCGGGTTTGGGGCGGGGGCGTGGCCGGTACCGGTTCTCCGACTGGGAGGAATCGCCCGGCTGCCGGGGATTCCCCCGCGGCGACACGCTGGGCGCCCGATATGAACCGTCGGGCGTGGTTCCTGGGGTAGACCCGGGATCAGCTTCGGCCCGGCGGGGCAAGGTCTTGATCGTCAGCAGCAGGCCGGGGTCGGTGATCACGCTGCTCGACAGACCGGCCGATTCAAGCTGCGCGGGGCCGTCTGCCCAGCGGTCGTGCAGTATCTTACAGGCCACTGATCGCGTCGAGTCGACGGGAAAGGTGCCGGCCAGCATCAGCAGTTGCGCCTGACCCTCCAGCGACTTGAGTTGGCCCAGGCGGCCTTCGACCGTAGAGGCGGTCTGGGGGCTCCAGAGTTGCCGGGCCCGGCGATAGGGCGCCTCGGGATCGGCCGGGGTGGTTTGAGGCTGGTTGACGCCCGGCGCGGCGGGAGGCCTCCACATGGGACCCGCGCCGGGAGGGTTCGGACCGGAAGGCGGAGGCCCATACCCGGTCGGCCCGGCGGGGCCGTCATACTGCGGAGGTCGTTGTGGTCCAGGACGACCGCCAGGCCCGACGGGGCCGCCGTACTGCAAGGGCCGCTGCAAGGGATTCGCCATTGGTTGCTGGCCGGGCTGGGTGCCCTCTACGGCGGGCATTCCCAGCACGTCGCCCAGCGCAGCCGAACTATAGGCGATAAAGTACTGCTCCAGAGTCGCCTTCGTTTCCGGGGGCGTCTGGGCACTCTGGTACAGGATCAGTTGAGCCCCCACGTTGTCCGGGTGCTGCTGCGAGAGAAACCCGCCCATCTGCTCGCGCAATTGGGGCGATGTGCCCGGCTGGGCAAGGTATGTGGCCAACCTCGTCCGGAACGGCTCGGACGCCGTCGCGCTGACCGCTGCCAACGCAGTTTCCCGGAGCTGATCGGCAGTGACGTTGCCGCCGGACCCCGTCCGCAGCTTCTCCGGCGCGGTCAGTGCTCGAAACACGATGTCCTGGGCCTTCGCCGAGGGATGGGCGGCCAGCACGTTTAAGGCGGCGCCGACCGCCGTCTTGTCGTCCTCGGTCGCCAGGGTGCCCGCCAGCAGTTGCTCGATCATCGCCAGGGCCACGTCGGTGCCGTTGATCGCCAGCGCCGCCACCACGGCCTGGACCAGTTGCGGACTGGCCTGGCGATACTGGGGTCCGTAACCCGGCTGGGAGCCCTTGGCCGGATCTTCCTGCGACTTGGGAGGCTCCAGCAATTGGCCGAGCATCCGTGCGGCGGGAGCATTGCCTACAAACCGCTGGGCCAGGTATCCGACCGCCTCGACCAGGCGGGCGTCACCCTCCGCCCGGGCGGAGAAATAGTCTTCCTTCTTCCACTGGGCGAGATCCTGCGGCCGTTGAGGCCGCTGGCCGGGCTGGGTCGGCCCGCCCGGTGTGTTCGGATACTGCGGGTATCCCGGGCCAGGGGACGGACCGTAATTAGGCCCGGTCGGCTGTCCTTGGCCGGTAGGCGGAGGTGCCTGGTTTGGATCGGGATTGCCCGTGGGCGGGTTGACCGGCTGGGGAGATGTCGGCGTCGTCTCCGGCTGGGCAGGCCCGGCTGGAGTCTCTTGCCCAGGGGTAGTCGGAGTCCCGTCCGGCTGCGGAGATGGGGGCGAGATCTCGGGCCCCGGGGGACCGGGCTGTGTCGGCACCGCGTCGGCGACCGCCGGGGGACGCCGGGGTCGCTTGCCGGACTGGCCAGGCCACACCATGTAGTAGACAACGGCAGCCACTGCCAAGACCGCCAAGAGGCCGAGCAGGACTCCCGTCCTGCCGGAAAGCTGCAACTTCGAGCCAGACTTGCCGCGCCTCTTCGACCGCCGAGACGACTTCTTGGTCTGCCCCACCTGGGTAGAGTTCGCCGCACCGAGCGCGTCGGCCAGTGGATCGTCGGACGACTTGGCCGTGGGGGCGGGCACAGTCACGGAGTTCCCGCACCGGGGGCAGACTACCTGCTGGCCGGCCAGTTTCTCGGCCGCCGTGTAGCTCATCGAACACTTGCCGCATCGGACGTTGATACTCATGGCAACCTCCGTTGAGACAGGGAGGATGGTTCCCCGACCAGGCTTCCGCGGCAGCATCAACTCGGCGCTGACCGCGATGGCCGCTGGCTCACCTCACAGACCCTCTGTTCCCCCCCATTATACGGCTCCGCGGAGGAAACGAGAACAGAACTTCCGCGGGCGGTGCCCCGTCTCTCTTCTCCCCGGCCCGGCTGGTCCAACAAGCTCCGCTTCCCATTCATTATGGCGGGTGCCACCAAAGCTGCAAGCTTCCGCCCTGCGGTTTTCGCCGGGTTGACCTGGATTATTCCCAAGCGTGCCACGGCCGTGTCGCCCGTGTTGCGCGGGGAAAGCCGCAAGGTTTGGAGCACGGCCACAGCCATGGACCCGAGCGGCGAATCCACGCCGTTGACAGTGGCCAGGCGGGAGGGCAGACTGGATGGCTGCCCTGGAGCGGACGCGCGGCCCTTGTCCTAGGCCGTGGCGGCGCGAATGGCTCACCTAAGCCTAGCGGCGGCCGGGAGGCCGCCGACCGCGGAAGTCAGTGTTGTTTCCGGGTTCGTTCACAGCAAAGGAGGAATCGGGTATGACGCGACAGCACACAATCGTTTTTGCCCTGGCGGTGACGGCCATGCTGGTGGCCACCAGCAGTCTCGCCGCCGAACTGAAAATCGGCGACACCGCACCCAACTGGTCCGGCATCCCCGGCGTCGACGGCAAAAAGCACAGCCTGTCCGACTACCAGAAGGCCAAGCTGGTGGTGCTGGTCTTCACCTGCAACCACTGCCCGGTGGCCAGAGACTACGAAGAGCGGCTGATCGCGCTGCAGAAGGAGTACAAGTCCAAGGGGGTCCAGGTGATTGCGGTCGCCGTGAACGACCTGGACGAGGATCGGCTTCCCGCCATGAGAGGGCGCGCCGCCGGAAAGGAGCTTGGCGACTGGAGAACGAACAAGGAGCCGTTCAACTTCCCGTATGTCTACGACGAGAGCCAGAAGATCGGCCGCGACTACAGCGCCACCGCCACTCCGCACGTGTTCGTGCTGGACGGGAAGCAGAAGATCGCCTACATGGGCTCGGTCGACGACAACCAGAACGTGAAGAAGGTAAAGGAACGTTTTCTCAGCGACGCCTTGGATGCCCTGCTGGCCGGCAAGCAGCCACCGAAGGCCAAAACCAAGGAGTTCGGCTGCACCATCAAATGGAAAGAGGAGAAGAAATAGGGCGGGCTGAGCGGGAAAGTGGCTTGACCGGGGGGCAGTTTCGGTCCGCCGGGGCCGCCCCGCTTCTCCTGCCAGAACCCCGAAACGTGCCATGTTTGCCGATGCGCTCTGCCTCCGGGCTGCGGTGCCGACTGCGGTCGTGATCGCCCTTTTAGTGGGCGGTTGTTCCCGTCCGTCCTCGCCGCAACCGAGCAGCACGGAGCCGGTCAAGCTCGAGGTGATCGACGAGGCCGCCTTCACCAAGGTGTTGGAAGGACATCGCGGCAAGGTCGTGCTGGTCGACTTCTGGGCCACCTGGTGCAAGCCCTGCATGGAGTTGTTTCCCCATACGGTCCAGTTGCACAGGCGACTGGCCGACCGGGGCCTGGCGGTGGTCTCCGTCAGCTTCGACGATCCGGACGAAGATCGAGCCGCGGCATTTGAGTTTCTCACCAGACAGGGTGCGGCCTTCCAGAACTTCATCAGCGCGTACGGCGCCGGGACACGATCGGTCGAGGCCTTCAAATTGGAGGGTCCGCTGCCGCAGGTGAAGCTTTACGATCGCCTCGGCAAGCTACGTAAGACCTTGGGGGGAAAGTCCGGCGAGGTCGATCCGCAGGAACTCGACCGGGCGGTGGAAGAACTGCTGGGTGAGACCTGAGCAGCGGCAGGCGGTAGGCAGTAGGCAGTAGGCGGTAGGCAGTAGGCGGTAGGCAGTCAGAGGCCATCCGAGAAGTGTGAAGCAACAGTCCCCTCTCCCTCTGGGAGAGGGTTAGGGTGAGGGCCTGCTGACGCAAAACTGTCTATTCCGCTTGCGTGGTTTCGCCGCGCCCTCACCCCCTACCCCTCTCCCAGAGGGAGAGGGGAGACTTTTCGGACAGCCTCTCGGCCCATGCCGTTACCTAGACCTCCGAAAGAGCGGTTCGGATTGTAGCGGCGCCGGCCAACCGGGCCGAGAGCAGTTCGTGATGACCTGCGGTGAGAGGAGCCGGGAATCCCCGGCGGCGGCCAGCTTGTCCCTACGCTCAGCTATAATTCCTCTGGACTGCCGTTCGGGGCCGCTCCGGTGGCTGCTCCGACGGCCGACCAGCGAGATTCCGCCTCCGATTCTCTGGGTAAGCAGGCCGGAAGCAACCATGCAAGCCGCAGTCGACGCCTGTAAGCGAGGCATCCTCCACTTCGCCCGGGGCGAGCTGGATCACGCAATCGCCGAGTACAGCGAGGCCATTCGGCTGGACGTGACCTGCGCCAAGGCATACTGCTGTCGAGGAGACGCATACACCCAAAAGGGTGAACTGGACGAGGCCATTGAGGACTACAACCACGTGCTCGGCTTGGCCCGTGACAACGCCGGCGCCTATTGTGGCCGGGGAACTGCCTACTGGAACAAGGGCGACTTGGGGCAGGCCATCACCGACTTCAGCCGTGCCATCGAGCTGATCCCGAGGTACGCCGTGTTCTATAGCAACCGGGCGATCGCCCATGCGAACGCAGGCCACTTGCAGCAGGCCATCGATGACTTCACTCAGGCGATCCGGCTCAACTCGGAATACGCCGCGGCCTACTTCGGCCGTGGTTTCACGTACCTGAAGAACGGCCACTTCGACCGGGCAATCACCGACTTCAGCCAGGCGATCAAGATCGACCCAAAAGACGGCGAAGCCTACTATTACAGAGGGGTGGCCTACCGCGGGGCAGGCCAGACGGTCAAGGCCGAAGTCGACCTGGCGAAGGCCAGAGAACTTGGGTACAGGCGGCGATGACCCCTCGGAAAAAGGGGACAGGTCCAATTTGTGCGAAGCACCCTTCGGGCCGTTCCGGCAAATTGGACCTGTCCCCTTTTTCCTGTCAGCACCGTCGCCACCCCAGCAGCACTACCACGGCGATTGCCAGGAGCACGGCGGAGTGCGGCTCGGGCACGACCGTGTAGGCTACCGTCAGTCGCGGATAGGCCGGTTTGCCCTCGATGATGCGGCTGTCTGCCCGCGAGGCGAAGTCCCGCTTGCTCGACGGGTCGGGGTTCTCGGGATACGGCTCGATCCACTCTTCGCCGACGATCATCCAGCCGAAGTTCGTGCTCGGATCGTCCGCCCACCCCTGGACGTCGGCGACCATCTGAGGCGAAGACCAGGTCACAAACCCTACGTCGGTGCCTGCCCAGAAGGCCAGCCCGGGCGCAAGAAAGGACTCTGTGACCGTCAGCCGCTGCTGGCCCAGGTAGCCTTCCTTCTCGGGCCAGAAGCCGGGCCCGCCGGCGGCAAAAGGCTTCAGCTCGCCGGAGGCCCCTAGGTGGCTGCTCGCCGAGCCCGGATTGTCGGGATTGAACTGGGTATGGTACCAGGTGGCGTCACCCTGATGGGCCGGTCCCCGCAGCGCATCGGCCTCGCCCCAAGGCTGAGCGAGACCTGCAACGGCGACCAGCCAGAAGGGATTGGGTCGTTTGGCCCGTTTCGGCACGTCGCTGACGAACAGTTCCAGCGCGACGTCCTGAATGACGACGTGGGCGGGCAAAGCCTCGGCCTGGAAATCGAAGCGCAGCAGCCCGCGCTGCACCTGGCCGCGGTTGCCGCCGGTGTATCCTGCCGAGATTTCCAGCCCGCCGCCGTTGCTGTCCGGAACCTTGGCCGGATCGTACTGGTATTGGTAGATGGTGTTGTAGGTGCACGAGCTGCTTAGCTCGATCGACTCGCCGCGCACCGACGACGCGGGCAAGGCAGACGCCAAGAGAAGAAGACCCATGGCGGCGTAAGCGCCCCAACTACGGCGGGTCGACCAAGCCACGTCATGAGAAATGTTCAAGGAATGCATCTTTGCTGTCTCCTACCAAGCGCTTAATGCTACTGCGCGGTGTCGGCATGGTTGACCGCTTAGCCCGGATTATTCATGGGGGGGCCACGGCCGTGTCGGCCGTGTTACCGTGGGCAGCCGTGGGAACTTGGAGCACGGCTGACACAGCCGTGGCACCCGATTACCGACGCCACCCCGGTCCCATGAATAATCCGGGTTTAGCGGCGGGCTTGCCCGCCGCAGAACCTGGGGAAAATGGCAAGCCGCTGCCCGGCTGGCAAGCCCGCCCGCTAAACGAGACGATCTCTCCGCCGTCGCGCGTGCAGAGCGCCCGGAGCGTCTCCTGCGGCAGGGCATCCACGACAAATCGAACCGATCCGTCCACCAGTGCGAAGTTGGCTCCCCCTGTGTGACTGCTGCCAAACGCGCACTTGCGGCGATCTTCGAAGACCTCGAAGTCGCGGGAAGAACTCAACGGCGGCTCGGCCTCTTGGCGGTGCTCGAAATCAAACGGAATCTGGTAATTGATCGGCGCGAAGGCACTCATCGTCACGTCGGCGATCCGCTTCCGCCCGCCGATGGCCGGCCATCTGCCCAGATACCGAAGCGACTCGGCCCACGAGACGGCGGCGAACGTCTCCAGGTTGGGGTCGGTGTGCTTGCGCTCGCCGAACAGGAACGTCTGGCTGGTGCCGTCGACCACCATGGAGGACTTCACCGGCTGCTGGTTCGGCCGGGGATGAGAGGCCGGACCGGTGGTGTGAAACATCCCGTCGCAGGTGGCCGAGTCGGGATAGTAGGACCGCGTGCCGCCGTTGCCGCCGTAGCTGGTCAGGCCGTAGTATTCCGCGCCTACGGCCACGGGATTCTCCCGGAGGTGATCGCTGGGGCAGAGCAGCACGGAGAGCACCCTGGCCGACCGGGCGCCGGGGCCGCCCTCGGTGTTGCTCAACGGGTCGGCATAATCCCAGTCTGCCAGCAGGCTGCTCTCCTCCAGGTGCGGCAAGAGGAACGTCAGCAGCGAGGTGCCCCGAAACCGCGGGGGCGAGGGGACCTCGAACTGGTTCAAGCCCGGCGGAAACGTCCCGTGGCTCTCGTGATAGCTCCAGGCGGCCAGGGCCAACTGCTTGAGGTTGTTGGTGCACTGCACGCGCCGGGCCGCCTCGCGGACCTGTTGCACCGCCGGCAGCAGCAACGCCAGGAGCACGCCGATCACGGCCATCACCACCAGCAGCTCAACCAGCGTGAAGGCGCGTGCAGTTCTCACGACTTTCCACCTCAAAATGGCCATGCGTGATTCCGGGAGAGCCTAGTGGCACCGGCGTCTCGCCGGTGAAGAACATGGACAGGCTCAGGCCCCGCGAAACACCGGCGAGACGCCGGTGCCACTCGTTTGTCTGAGCATTGGCATCTTCCCCCAATCACGCAACTCCAGTTAGGTCAATCGGACTGCGGACCAGCAACCCGCGCTATGGCACTCGCCAGGCGCGGGTCGGGCAAACAGCACGACCTTGTTTTGCCGATAGTTCGGGCGAAGATGCTTGCCGACGTCGACCGTGCCGCTGCTGACGGGAGTGCCCGTCTCGAAACAGCGAACCTCCACGCCCCGAGCCCGCAGCGTCTCGACATCCTGCGGCCCGGCCAGATCGTCGGGCCAGGCGCCGAGCTGCACCACGCGGCCGTCGTTGCCCTCGGCCACCAGCCCCACGGCCGCCAGGGCCCCGATCACGCCGTCCTCGGTCCCGCCGAATCCCTCGAGATGGATGCCATGTTGCCCGGCAAGACGGCGTGCATCCTGCTGAGTCACCAGCTCGCGCTGGCATCGCCTGGCGAAAGCCGTGATTGCCGCAGGGACGGTGACGGTCACACACAGCCCCGGATCGCTTCCCTCCACGAACCGCCGGCAGAGGAATGCCTGCAACTGCCGAACCAGCGGCTCCCATGCCGACCCGTTCGAGGCCGACAGGAGCAGGGAAGCCGAGCTGTTCTTGCTCGTGCAGGGGACGCGCGGGTCTTGCAGGAGTTGGTGGCGGACGATCAGTGCACACCGGTATCGGTCTGCCAGGTCCGCTGCCAAGGCCCTGGCAAGCTGGTTGGTGCCCGGGGCGCCGAGCACGTCGGTATCGTCAATGCCCAGGTAGATCACCGCACGGGCTCCGGGCTAAATAGTCTTGCGTGATTCCCGGAAAAAGGGGACAGGTCCAATTTGCCGGAACGGCCCGTAGGGTGCTTCGCACAAATTGGACCTGTCCCCTTTTTCCTCCCGAGATCGTGCAAGTTCATTTAGCGTCGCTGTGGGTGCTTGCGGCAAACCGGAACCAGACCAGTGCGCTGATCAACCCGGCGAGCAGGCCGCAGAATGCGTAGGTGCCGATTGCCTGGGGCCACCATTCGGCCAGCGGCCGCGCCGCCGGGTGACCAAGGCCGACGAGCTTCGCACCGGCCCGCACAGCCAGCGCGGCGACGTTGCTGCCCAGACCGGCCAACGCGAAGCCGAGATAGAGCCGCCAGCCTCGTTTGGCCCGCCAGAGAGCCAGATCCAGAAACGGACCAGTCAGGGCCAGGCTGGTCATCGCGCCCGCACCAAGCGCGGCGAATCCACCGGCGTTGATGGCCGCCGCAGAGCCCAGGGCGCTAGCCCCCATGACCATGCCGCCCATGCGGCGGGGCGCCAGGGCCAAACCGAGCGACATGGGGAAGATGGCCCGAATGATCGCATGCCCGGGGATCCGCAGGCCGAAATCCAGCCATGCGCTAGCCAGGGCCGCACCAACGCCGGCGGCCAACAGCAGCAGCGTCTCGGCCACCTGGAGCCCCCGCTCCTGACCCGCCAGGACGGGTAGACGGGTACTTTGGGCGAGACCGGGATGGACGGACAGCACCGTGGTGCGCATGAAATCACCCCTCAGGGGTTGTGGAACTCGCGACTGGCGGAGCGGGCGCCGGGCAAATCGCACAGCCATACCATTTGCCGCTCTAGCTTAGCGGCCTCTGCGCGGCTGTCAATGGGGCGCGCCCGGAACGGGGCAAGGAGTTGCCCCACCTGGCAGAACGGGACTCAGCCACGGGTGGTCTTGGCGTTGCCGGGCCTCTGGAACCGGAAGGAAAACTCCTGCCCGGCGACGTCGAACACTCGCCGCCGCAGGGCGTCGTAGTCGGCCACCAGGCGGCCGGCCAAGGCAGTCAGCGAGCTTCGGCCGGTCCCCCTTCCGCCCACGCGAGTCTCGACTAGCGGCTCTCCCAGGGCCTCTTCGGCCTTCTTGATCCGGCCCCACACGTGGCGGTAGCTCTTGCCGAGCAGCTCCGCTGCCGCCTTGATCGAGCCGGCCGCCTCGACGGCCTTGAGGATCTCACTCAGTCCGAGGCCGAAGACGTACCGGCCGTCTTTCTCCAGCCAGACTTTGACCCGCGCCTCCAGCCGCTTTCGCCTTGCAGGGCTGCGCCGAGAGCACCCCATGGTGGACCTCCGTCCGGTTCGCTGTCGCCACTCCTGCGGCCGACTGATTCTCGGATGACCTCGGTTCAACTCGGATTATTCATCGGGCCATGGTTGAGTCGGTTATGGCGTGCCACGGCTGTGTCAGCCGTGCTCGAAGGTTTCCACATTTGCCCACTGCAACACGGCCGACACGGCCGTGGCACCCCGATGAATAATCCGGGTTCAACTGTCGCAAGGGAAGTGCCGTTGGACGATCTGGCGGACCTCGGCCAGCCAGGCCGCCCGCTGTGCGGGCGTGCTCAGCACGATCGATTCGAAGTTGCGGCGGAGGAAATCCTCGACTCCGCAGAAGTTGAAAACGCACACCTTCCAGAGGTTCTCCAGCGGATCGCCGAACAGCCGCAGCTCGTCTTCCCGCGGCGTGTTCGACGTGGTGAAGACCAGGGCCGACTTGCCGCCGAGCAAGCCCTTGACCCCCTCGGGCGCGAACTGGTAGACCGACCCCTGCCGCAGCACCCGATCGATCCATCCCTTCAAGATCGCCGGCGGCTGACCCCACCAATTCGGGTGCACGACGATATAGCCGTCTGCGGCGAGCACTTCGTCAATGTGCCGGCGGACGACCGGATCGAGCCGTGCCTCGTCGGCGATCTCTTCGTGGGGCAAAACAGGGTCGAACTCCTCCGCGTAGAGGTCGTGATAGATGACCTCGTGGCCGACCGCCTGTAACTGTTCGACGGCCGCCTGGGCAATGGCGTGACAAAAGCTCCCCTGCCGTTGGTGTCCGATGATCACAAGGACCTTCATGCAGACACCTCAACGGATACTCATGTCGCAGCTCAGCCCGCCGGAGGCCGGCAGGTACGCCCAGCGGACGTAGTCGGCCACCATGCGATGGGCACTGAATCGCCAGGCCAGCGAGCTGATGGAGTTCATCATCCGCTTGATCCAGTGGCGGGGTAGTCCGTCGATATCGTGGTCGTAGTAGAGTGGGATGACCTCCTTCTCGAGGACCTGGTAGAGGCTGGCGGCGTCGCGGGCGTCGGTGGTTTTCTCGTCGACGTGCTGTGTCCCCCGACCGATGGCAAAGCCGTTGGAGCCGTCGTAGGCCTCCGCCCACCAGCCGTCGAGGACCGAGAGGTTCAAGGCCCCGTTGAGCACCGCCTTCTGGCCGCTGGTTCCGGAGGCTTCCAACGGTCGGCGGGGGGTATTCAACCAGACATCGACGCCTTGGATGAGGTGCCGGCAGACGTTGATGTCGTAATCCTCGACGAAGGTGATCCGCCCGGCAAAACGTGGATCGTGCCGCAGGTTGGCGATCTTCTGGATCAACTGTTTGCCGGGCTCGTCGGCCGGATGCGCCTTGCCGGCGAAGATGATCTGCAAGGGCCGCTCGGGATCGCCCACCATGGCCGCTGCCCGATCCAGGTCGGTCAGTATCAGGGCAGCCCGCTTGTACGTGGCGAAACGCCGGCCAAACCCCAGGGTCAGCACGTTGGGATCGAGGATGTTTCGCGCCCGCTCCACGGCCTCGTCGCTCTCGCCCCGGCGGCGGCATTGGCGACTGACCCGCCGGCGTACGAAGGCCAGCAGGAGGTTCTTCATCGTGTAGTGCGTTTCCCAGAGCTCGCCCGGATCCACGCCGTGGATCCCCTGCCAGACCTCCGGCTCGCCGATCTTTTCCATCCAGCCGGCGGGAAAGTGGCGGTCGTAGAGTTGCTGCATCTGCCAGGCCAGCCAGCTATGGACGTGCACGCCGTTGGTGATGTGGCCGATGGGGATTTCCTCCTCGACGCGCCAGGGCCAGAGGTGGGCCCACATCCGCCGGGTGACGTGGCCGTGGAGGTTGCTGACGGCGTTGGCACGCCGCGAGAGCTTCAGCGCCAGCACGGTCATGCAGAAGGGTTCGTGCTCGTTCTGCGGCTCCACGCGACCGAGCCCCATCAACTGCTGGAACGAGATACCCAGCTCGTCGCGGAGCGGTCCCAGGTGCTCCTCGATCAGCGCCCCGTCGAAGCGGTCGTGGCCGGCAGGGACCGGTGTATGGGTGGTAAAGACCGTATGCTGGGCCACGTCGCGCAGCGCGTCGTCGAAGCTCATGCCGTCGTCCTTCATCCGCACCCGAATGGCCTCCAGGGTGGCGAAGCCGCTGTGCCCCTCGTTGAGGTGATATACTCCCGGGCTGATCCCTAGGGCGGTCAAGGCACGGATTCCCCCGACGCCGGCCACCAGTTCTTGCCGGATCCGGGTGCGGTTGTCCCCACCGTAGAGCCGGGAGGTCAATTCGCGGTCCTCCGGGCTGTTGGTCGGTACGTCGCAATCCAACAAATACAGCCTGACCCGACCAACCCGCATCAGCCAGACCTTCACCAGCAGACAGCCGGCCCGGGTACAGATCTCCACCTTCACGGTTTTACCGTCGGCCCCCCGGGCGGGTTCCATGGGGAGATTCTCGACCTTGGTGTCGAGGTACTCCTCGTGCTGCCAGCCGTTGATGTCCAGGTGCTGCTTGAAGTAGCCTTGGTCGTAGAACAGCCCGATGGCCACCAACGGCACCCCCAGCGCACTGGCACTCTTGATATGATCGCCCGAGAGCACTCCGAGGCCGCCGGAATAGACGGGCACCGACTCATGGACGCCGAATTCCAGCGAGAAGTAGGCCACCGGCTTTGAACCCAGCACCCCCGTATGGGTCCTACCCCAAAGGGGTAATTCGGCCACGTACTCCTTCAGCCGCCGGTAGGCGTGGTTGATCCGACTGTAGAGCACCAGTTCGGCCGCCCGCATCTCCAGCCGTTCGGGGGTGAACTCCGAGAGCAGGGCGATGGGGTTGTGGTCCAATTGCCGCCAGCGGATCGGGTCCAGGTCGCGGAAGAGGTTGATCACCTCCGGGTGCCAACTCCACCACAGATTCCTGGCCAGCGCCACGCACTTGTCGTACAGCGTATCAGCCGCCAGTCCGATTGCCCCAGGAGGATGAGTAACGCCGCTGGGAACTGTCTCGATCTGAGTCATGCGAATCTATCGCTCCCTGAGACTGCGGAATTCACGCGAAGCATAGAATTATAGCGGTGCGCCGGCAACGAGGCGACCCCAGATGCAACGGTGGAAAACCGCCACGACGGGACCTCTATGGGGAGATGCCCCCTACCTCGACTGCCCATGCTACAGAGTGTAACGGCACCGTTCATTCTGGCGGCATGTCCTAACCCGCATTTCTCACCAACACCCGACGTCGGATCACAGTGTGCCACTGCTTCGCAGAAGCAGTGCGGGGCGGAATCCCTCGTCACTGCTTGCCTTACGTCAAGCAGTGGCACACTGTGGTGAGAAATGCGGGCTAACGGCTTGCCTTCCCAAGCACTGGCCGCTTGAGGCAATCGGGCAGATGGTGACGCATGGACGCCTTCGGGCCCTTGTCGCAGCTCTCGCGACCCTACAAGGGCGGCGGTTGCCAGCGCCTCAGGTCCGACCTATCATTGCATGATTCGGCGATCTGCACCAACATTCAGGGGAATCCGGTGAGGGCCCTCCGGCGATGACCAGCGATCCCCAGGTCGAGGTCCATTGGCACGAGCACGCCGTTTCTCGGCAGGAAAGGGAACGGCTCAACGGAAACCGCGGCTGCGTGGTGTGGTTCACCGGCTTGAGCGCTTGCGGTAAGAGCACGGTGGCCAATCTGGTTGATCACAAGCTGCACTCCACGGGGGTGCACAGCTTCGTGCTCGATGGCGACAACGTCCGTCATGGCCTGAATTCCGGCCCCAGCTTGCTGAAGGAGGCCCACGGCGAGGAGTTCGCCCGGCGGTTCGGTCTGGGTTTCTCGGCCCAAGACCGGGAGGAGAACATCCGCCGGATCGGCAGCGTAGCCAAATTGTTCTGCGAGGCAGGCGTGATCGCCATTACGGCCTTCATCAGTCCCTATCGGGCCGATCGCGACCGGGTCCGTGCGACCCTGGCCGACGGGGATTTCGTGGAAGTCTTCGTCGATGCCCCCCTAGAGGTATGCGAGGGCCGCGACCCCAAGGGCATGTACAAGAGGGCCCGGGCGGGGCAGATCAAGGGTTTCACCGGCATCGACGACCCCTACGAACCGCCCGATAAACCCGAACTCGTCCTGGACGCCGGCACTAAACCGGCCGAGATCCTGGCCGAAGAGGTGATTGCCTATCTGAGGGCGTCGGGCAAGATCGGCAGACTGGCTAACCCGCAAGATCTACCCAGGGAAGCTGCTTTGCCAGCCCGTTGAGCCTTCCACGAAGATGGGCGTCGCTTCCCGGGAAACCAGGAATCGGGCCGATCGGCCGATTCTTGCGAACGGGGTTGACTTGATCGGCGTATAAGCACTAGATTAGTATCCAGGCGGATTGTGCGCCAATTTGGAGGACATTTGCTACACGGAAGGTACTCAACGTCGGATGGCCATGATTTCCACCAGTGACGCTCAGCCGCGGGCGCAGACGGCATTGGCCAACAGCCCCATCTACGAGTTGCGTGATCTGCAGGTGGAGCATCACGACGGGGCGTTGGTGATCTCTGGCGCCGTTTCCAGCTTTTACCACAAGCAGTTGGCCCAAGAGGTCGTACGCTCCGTCTGCGGCAGCATCGAGGTCGTCAATTCAATCCGCGTTGATTAGGCCCAGTGGCCCGGCGTGGGAGCTTTTCGCGCGGCGCGGTGGATCGCCAGAGCGCCGCCCGCGGTGATGGAATATGGGGCAGGGACATGGAAGTTCCTTGGATATTTGGGCTGTTGCCGATGAAGGGATTGTCTCGTCCGGCGATGGTCAAGGAGGAACCCATGGACGACCTGTCAACGGACGCTCGGCTGGTCTCGGGGTGGGGCACCGACCGAAGGGTGGTCGGTGCGGGACTGCCGGAGACCTTGGAGGAAGCCGAAGAACTGGCCGCCTCGATCGAAAGGGCCGTGCAGCGGGAAACCGGCCGTCAGATTCGCAACCTCACCGTGGAGGTCAGTCGAGACGGCGTGCGGCTGAAGGGATACTGTGCCACGTACTACTGCAAGCAGTTGGCGCAGCATGCCGCCATGGCCGTGCCCGGCGGTAACCGCCTGACGAACTCCATCGAGGTCTCGTAGGCTCGTAGGCTGGGCCGCAGTCTCACCTTGCCTTCCGCAGACATTCCGGATCAACCGCCCGGCCTCCGATTCGTAGCCGATTTTCCGCTTGACCCGCCATTTCGAATTGGTCCAGGCTCGAAACGGCTTCAAGGCGTCGGTGATGCCGAGTTCCTTAGTCACCGTCTCGTCTTGCCTTCATTTTCCACCCGGCGAGAACGCACCACCGTGATCTGGTCAACCACGCGCGACTGGTGGTTGGCCTGCACTTCGCGGAGGTGCTCGTAGTAGGCGCGGAGATCGTGCCCGAACCGCTCGCTTAACTCGCAGCGGCGTTTTCGCACTTCCTCGACGATGGGGCTGTCGGCGCTCATGTCGCTTCCTCCCAAGGATAAAGCTGGTACGGCGTGATCAACCGCGGCGTGCTCAAGCCCATTCCTTCGTTCAACTCCTCAAGACGCCGGGCCTTGTTCGCGTTGGCAAGATGCCGGCAGTTCCACGTGAGCAAATAGTCCAGGCGATAACAAGAGGCCAAGGCCACGTGCAGGGCGTCGGCTGCCGGATTGATCGGCATCAGCCCGCGCCGGCGGTAGACATCGGCAACGTCCAACACTTCCTGGTTCACGTCCAACAGCGACAGGTCCACGACCAATACCAGGCAGCCGTCTTGGGTTGGGTAGTCGCCCGCCGAAAGCTCTTCCAAGACAATCGCCGAAATGAAGCACTCGTACGCGTCCCGTTCCCGGTCCCACCACTCGCGCGTTCGGGCAATGTCGGCCGCCAACTCGGGGCGGTCGTCACAGTAGTACGATGGGATCGTCGTCTCAATGTAGATCAGCGGCCTCATGTCGCAATTATAGCTGGAATACTCCGGCGTGAATACTACCCGGAGGGCGGAAGGGGGGGGAAAGGAAACAAAAAGAAGGGTCGCCCGCAGGGGTGGCCGTTTGGTGGTTTCTCGGTTTCGCCCAGGAGCTTACGCAGCCCGCTTCCGCCGCCAGTAGCCGAAGCCGACCGCAACCAGGCCCAGCAGGCTCCGTGCGATGATGGTGGCCGGCTCGGGTACATCCGACCCGTACTCGAAATCGTCCCAGATCGTGTAGGGCTTGGTTGCCGCCCGCCGGCACGTGGACTACAATAGAGACACGGTGCAATCCTTCACGCTTGAATACCGGATCGACGTATAAATGCCGTGCGGGAGTTGCGCTGTTCCTAGATACGGCCGATCCGTCGGAGATCGAGCGGCGCGGGTGTTCGGAGTTGTTTCTCACCCGGTTGGAGGTGCCCGTTGGCTAGACTGGCGGTTTGGTCCGGCCGGGAGGTGTGCCGCATTCTCGATCATTCGCCAAGCGGATCTGCCTCGAATGTTATTCGAGAAGTAGTTCAAGGAACCGGGGAGCGGGATGAATAACCATAAGGACAAACACATCCGAGCTGCGGTGGACTATGCGTTGGAGCGGGGCTGGCGGCTGGAAACCGCCGGCGGGCACGCCCATGTTTGGGGCTACCTGTTGTGCCATGCCACCCACCGGGGCGGGTGTCGCGTTCCGGTTTATTCGACGCCTCGCGTCCCGGAAAATCATGCCCGATTCATCCGTCGCAAGGTGGATGCCTGTTCGCACTAATGGTTTCTTTGGAGGTGTATCGTGATTTACGAATTTACGGTGGTGTTGGCCGGCCAGGACGTGATGACCACCGACATGGCCGAGGCATTGTACGTGGGCGGTTGCGACGATGGTCATCCGTGCTCTAGCGAGGGGGTGGCCGCGGTCAGCTTCGACCGCGAGGCCGATTGTTTGGAGTCGGCGATCCGCTCGGCCGTGGCGGACGTTCAGAAGGCAGGCTACACGGTCCACCACGTCGAGATCGAAAGCGGCTCTCCCCTGCTAACCGCCGACGGCTGATCGCCGACAGCTCGAAAAGGCATTACTCGCTCGAAGTAGCACCACGCGCCCCGCGGGCGATGGTATCATCTCTGCCGGACCGTGGAACAAAAAAAGGGCCGCCCGCATGGGTGGCCCTTTGGTTGTTTCTCGGTTTCGCGTCAGAGGTTACGCCGCCCGCTTCCGCCGCCACACGCCGTACCCGGCCACAGCCAGGCCCAGCAGGCTCCACACAAGGATGGTGGTCGGCTCGGGAATGACCGTAATGCTGCCACCCTCCACAGCAAAGGGTATGCCGTTCAACGTGAAGTCATCAAGGTAGCCCGTCTGGTCGGCCATGTGCCCGCCGCCACCCATCCGCAGGCGGACCATCTCAACCGTAGCCTGGGCGAAGTCATAGTTTCTCGTCTCGGTCCACATAGGAATGGCGATGAGCCCCAGGTTTTGAAACTCGGTCCACGTGATGGCGTTCGACTGCGTGGCAATGTCAAATCCGCGAATCGCTCCGCTAGGTCCCCACGCTGTCATCCCATAAGGATAACGGGTGGAACTGTCCAGATTAACCCAGGTGTCTCCTGGAATCGGCTGGGCGCTGTTCCCGCCCTCATAAAACAGGGTGTTGTAGGGCATGACCCTGAACTGGACGTCCCACCCATGGTCTACGCCCCCGATCTCGTAGTTGGGATACGGCGTATCAAGGTACATAAAGAGGTTTACGCCGTGGAATTGCGGCCCTCTCGTCCAATAATCCCAGCCGTCAAAGTTTGCGATCGTGGGATCACCCAGGTCCGTGACCTCCGCGCCTACGTACTCGACACCAGCCAATGGGTCGTTCAACTGTAGGGAGGAACTGCCGACTGCGGATGTCGTCGTAGTCCACTGTGTCGTTGCCGGAGGGACGGCGTAAGGTGTCGCTATAGCGGCGTCCGCGGCGATGCTCGTACCGAGGATCAAACCGACCACTGCCAGAACCATTAGTAACCGTTTCATCTCAGTCTCCCTTTTGCCCTTTGCAGGCCGTTTCGTAGTTCGCCGCTCCGGTTGAAGGCCCCCTCCTTCACACGAACCGAAGCCACATTGATGTCGAGACACGTGCGATCTCACGAAGTCTCCTCATTTTGGGTTGTCTGGTACAAATCGCCCCGCCCATAAGAAACGCTTATCGCCTCTATCCCCACTCCTACTGCTACTGCGCCGCAGAGGCCCGATTCCTGACAATAAAAAAACCAAAAAAGAGAAAAGTAACCATTGGGGGGGGTTATGTGCCAATGCTTCCTGTAAAACATGGCGTCACAACAGGTAGACTGGGCAGAATAGAGTGAGGTTCGGAGGGATGAGCCGAAATGTGTGCGTAGGTGGCAGCGGGAGACCACGGCCGGCGTTGCCGGCCCTCGCGAATCGTTGCCGCTGCTTCAGAGGCCACGAGAACTCGAGTCTTCTGAAGCCACGGCCCCTTGGGCTCGTGCGTGCACTGGGCCTGATGACACTCCCCGCGAGAATCCCGGGGATCGCCGGGCGCCGGTCGAGCCTTGTTAACGAAAACGCGGCTTCTCCTCCCCGCCGCCCGGCTTCTATCTCAGGACCGCTTACGGAATAATGGTGGGGGTTCGCGCGGACAAGGGTTACACTGCACGGCAATACAACAGGAGCTTGATACCATGACACGTTCATCTCGCCGCGATTTCCTCCAGCAGTCGGTCGGCCTCGGCATGGCGGCCCTGGCTGCCGGGCCGCTGGGTGAAGCCCTGGCGCGGGCCGCTGCGGCGCCGGGCTCGAAAATGAAGCTGGGGCTGGTGACCTATCTCTGGGGACAGGACTGGGACCTGCCCACGGTCATCGCCAACTGCGAGAAGACCGGGGTGCTGGGCGTCGAGCTGCGAACCGAGCACAAGCACGGCGTCGAGCCCAACCTCAGCCCCCAGCAGCGGAAGGAAGTCAAGAAGCGCTTCGACGACAGCCCGGTGACCTTCGTGGGCCCGGGCACCAACCAGGCATACGATGATCCCGACCCCGCGAAGCTCAAACAGTCGATCGAGGGCACCAAGGCCTTCGTCAGGCTCAGCCACGATTGCGGCGGCAGCGGCGTGAAGGTCAAGCCCAACGACCTGCACAAGGGCATCGATCCGAAGAAGACAATCGAGCAGATCGGCAGGTCGTTGAACCTCGTGGGGGCATTCGCGGCCGACTACGGCCAGCAGATCCGCCTGGAGGTACACGGCTCCTGCGGCCCACTGCCGATCATGAAGCAGATCATCGACGTCGCCGATAACCCCAACGTGGGGCTCTGCTGGAACTGCAACGGCGACGAGCTGAAGGACCGCGGGCTGGAGTACTACTTCAACCTGGTCAAGGACCGCTTTGGCGCCACGGCCCACGTCCGGGAGCTGAACCTCCGCGACTACCCCTATCAGGACTTGATCCGGCTGCTGGTGAAGATGGACTACGCCGGCTGGATCCTGCTGGAGTGCCGCACCAAGCCGAAAGACCCCATTGCGGCCCTGGTCGAGCAGCGAGAGGTGTTCCAGAAGATGCTGGCAGCGGCGCCACTTGCGGCCAGAGGTTCTCAGTAATCAGTTCTCAGCTATCAGTCTTCAGTTATCAGTCTTCGGTTATCAGTCTTCAGTTATCAGCACTCAGTTCGTGACCCTGGGCAAGGGAAGCCGACAACCCAGAACTGACAACTGAGGACTGACGACTGAGAACTGACGACTGACAACCGATCACTGATAACTCCATCTGCAACCACTGAATCTGGCGGCAGGACGGCCTCTACCAGTCCACCACCGAGCCGTCGTCGGGATCGTAGCTTTCCGGATCTCGCCAGTCGTGATCTATCTTGCCGGCCACCGCGGCTTCGTCCAGCTCGATCCCCAGGCCGGGGCCGGTCGGGATGGAGATGTAACCGTTGCGGATCTCAAACGGGTTTTTCAGGTATCCCACGCCCAGGCTGACCTGCTCCTGGCAGAGGAAATTGGGGATCGAAGCCGCCAACTGGATGCCCGCCGCCAGCGAGATCGGCCCCAACGGATTGTGCGGCGCGACGGCCACGTAATACGCCTCGGCCATGCCGGCGATCAGGCGGACCTCGGTGATCCCGCCCGCGTGGCACAGATCGGGCTGCAGGATGCTCGCCGCGCGCTTCTCCAGAATCTCGCGGAATCCCCACTTGGTGAAGATCCGCTCGCCGGTGGCGATCGGCAGGAACGTTCCCCGGGCCAGCTCGGCCATCACGTCCACGTTCTGGCACTGGACGGGCTCTTCCACGAAGAAGGGCTGGTGGGGTTCCAGGGCCTTGATCAGCAGCTTCGCCGTCTGCGGCGGGACCGCGCCGTGGAAATCGATGGCGATGTCGGCCTCGGGACCGGCCGCCTCCCGCAGGGCGGCAAAACGCTCCGCCACCCGATCGACGAATCCCTTGGTTTCCACGATCCGCGCCGGGCGCCGGCCGGCGGGACCGGTCTTGAACGCCGTGAAGCCTTTCTCGATTGCCGCCTTGATGGCCGCGGGGCTGCCGGCGTGGGCGTAGACCCGGACGCGTTGCCGCGTGGGCCCTCCCAGCAGTTCGTAGACGGGAACGCCCAGGGCCTTGCCCTTGATGTCCCAGAGCGCCTGGTCGATGCCGCTTAAGGCACTGGTGAGGATGGGGCCGCCCCGGTAGAAGGCATGGCGGTAGATCGCTTGCCAATGGTGGACCACCCGCCGGGGATCCTTGCCGACCAGGTAGGGCGCGATTTCTTCCACGGCCGTAGCACAGGTCTTCGCCCTACCCTCCAGGATCGGCTCGCCCAGCCCGACGATGCCGGCGTTGGTGTGCACCTTCAGAAACAGCCAGCGCGGCTTGACCAGGAACGTCTCGAGCTTGGTGATCCTGAGCGGCTCCTTGGGCGAGATCGGTGCACCGCCGGCCGCTTCGGTCTCGGCCGCTTCGGTTTGCGCCAGCAAGGCGCCCAGGCCGGCAACCCCGAGGGCTCCCCTGATCGCCGCCCGGCGGGAAAGAGAACGTGTTGATTCCGCGTGTCTTTTCATGATAGGTGACCTCCCCGGTCAAACGACGCGTCATTCGGCCGAGCCGTGCCTGCGTTGCGCCCCGTCAAGCTGACTGGCCATGGCACTGACTGCGGCTGAATTGGCGGCCTGCACTTCCAGCAACTCTGTCAGGTTATCACGCTCCTGCTGAACGATCGCGGCCGGCGCTCGTGCGAGGAACTCCTTGTTTTCCAGCTTCCTCTGCTTCGCCGCAATCAGACGATCGAGCTTTTCAAGCTCCCCCTGCTTCTTGGCAATCTCCGCCTCCAGATCGATCAGCTCCGCCAGGTCGACGAAGACTTCGATGCCCGGCAAGGTGACGTTGGCGCTTAAGGCCGGGGACTGCACATCCGGTCCCCAACCGGTCGGCCGGGCACCGGCCATCGACGTGAAGTATGGCTCCATCGGCCCGAGCAGCGCGGCCGTCTCGGCATCACAGCGGACCGAAAAGGCGATCTGCTGCTTCGGCGGCACGCTCTGCCGGCTGCGGATCTCGCGGATTGCACGCAGCACCTCCTGGAAGCGGGCGAAGCGGGCCTCGATCTGCGGATCCTCCCGCGCCGGGTCGCGCTGTGGCCAGGGGGCAATCATCACGCTTTCGGCCGCCCGCCGCATGGCCTCCAGCCCACGCTCCGGCGCCACCTCGGCCAACAATTGCCAAACCTCTTCCGTAACGAAGGGCGCCAGCGGATGCAAGAGCCGCAGCAGGGTATCGAGCGTATGGGCCAACACCCGCTGGGCCACCGGACGGGCCGACTCGTCCCGCAGCCGCGACTTGACCATCTCCACGTAGAAACTACAAAACTCGTCCCACGAGAAGTCGTACAGCACCCGCGCCGCGTCGGCAAACTTGTACCCGGCCAGCGCGTCGGTCACCTGACGGGTGACCGTCGAGAGGCGGCTGAGGATCCAGCGGTCCTCGACCAGCAGCTCCCCGTCGGTCACCGTGCCGGGTGTAAACCCTTGCAGGTTCATCAGCGCAAAGCGTGAGGCGTTCCAGAGCTTGTTGCAGAAGTTCCGCGCCAGCTCGAACCGGTCGCTCACCACGGCCCCTCGGGGCAGGGCCTTGTCCTGCGGCTTCTCGGCCCATTGGGTCGAGAACGCCCCGGCGCAATGCGGGCATTTGATCCGCGGCAGTATGCGGTTCTCCTTCGTCTGCTCGATCAGCTTCCCGCAGTGCGGACACTCGAAATCCACCGGCATGCGGAAGTCCTGTGTCTCGGTGGTCAGATGGGCCAGGCCGAACCGCAGCGAGTCGGCGCCAAACTTCTCCATCACGTCCACCGGATCCACCCCATTGCCCTTCGACTTCGACATCCCCTCGCCGTAGCCGTCGAGGATCTTCGGATGGATATACACGTGGTGGAAGGGGACCTCGCCCACGTTGTGCAGCCCGGTCAGCACCATGCGGGCGACCCACAAGGTGATGATGTCGCGGCTGGTGATCAACACCGACGTAGGATAGTAGTATTTCAGCTCGTCGGTCTGCTCCGGCCAGCCCAGGGTGGAGTGCGGCCACAGCGCCGAGCTGAACCAGGTATCCAAGACGTCCTGCTCGCGGACGAGCCGGTGGCCCGGCACGGCGTCCTCGGAGAGGTCCTCTTCGCGGGCGGAGATCAGCCACTGGTCGTACTCTTCGTCCCGCTGCCAGACCACGTCGTCGCGGCCGGCGAAGGCCCGCTCGAGGTCGTTCTCGGTGGCCGTCTGGCAGTACCAGACCGGAATCTGGTGTCCCCACCAGAGTTGCCGGCTGATGGGCCAATCGCGCTTCTCGCTGAGCCAATCGAGGTAGCCGTTGGCGTAGCGCGCGGGGATGATCTTGACCCGGCCCTCGCTCACCGCGTCCATCGCCGTCTGCGCCAGCCGCTCCATCTTCACGAACCACTGGTCGGTCAGCAGCGGCTCGATGGGCGTTTTGGAGCGATCGGAATGGGCCAGGTCGATCTGGCGGTCCTCGACCTTCACCAGCAGGCCCCGCCGTTGCATGTCGGCCGCCACGTGGTCGCGGGCCTCCAGCACCGATTGCCCCCGGTACGGCCCGGCTTCCTCGCTCAACGTCCCGTCGAGATTCAGGATGTTGACCATCGGCAGGTTTTGCCGCAGGCCGACCTCGTAGTCGTTCGGATCGTGTGCAGGGGTGACCTTCACGCAGCCGGTGCCCATCTCGGGCTTGGCCCACTGGTCGGCCACCAGCGGGATCTCTCGCTCGACCAGCGGCAGCATCACCCGCCGGCCGTCCCGCGCCATGTCGCGCAGCATGAGCAGCTCGTCGAGCAAAGTCTCCCGGCGGCGCCGCACGTCGTCCAGCTCCGCCCGGATCTCGGCCTTCTGCTTTCCCGGCGCGGCGGCCAGCCTGGCCTGCAGCTCGGCTTCGGCCTTCTTCAGTGCCGCGGCCGGATCGGGATGGACCGCCACGGCCGTGTCGCCGAGCATCGTCTCCGGCCGAGTGGTGGCGATGGTCACGTGTTTCGGCTCGCCCGGCTTGGGGTCGATCACCGGGTAGTTGAAATACCAGAAATGCCCCGCGACTGTCTCGTGAAACACCTCGTCGTCGCTGACGGCCGTCCGCAGCATCGTGTCCCAGTTGACCAGCCGCTTGCCCCGGTAGATCAACTGCTCCTTGAACAGGCTGAAGAACGTGTGCCGGACCGCCCGGGCGCAGAGCGGATCCAGCGTGAACCGGGTCCGCTGCCAGTCGCAGCTACAGCCCATGGCCTTCAGTTGGCTGATGATCCGCGCCTCGTACTCATTCTTCCAGGCCCAGATCCTCCGCACCAGGCCCTCGCGACCGAGGTCGTGCCGCGTGATGTTTTCCTCCTCCAGCAGCCTGCGTTCCACGACTGCCTGGGTGGCGATGCCGGCGTGGTCGGTCCCCGGCAGCCAGAGGGTCTCGAATCCCTGCATCCGCTTCTGGCGGATGAGGATGTCCTGGAGCAGGTTGTTCAAGGCGTGCCCCAGGTGCAAGGCCCCCGTCACGTTCGGCGGCGGGATGACGATCGTGTAGGGCTTCCGCCGGGGGTTCGGCTCACTGTGGAAGTAGCCCCGCTCCTCCCAAAACCGGTACCAGCGGTCCTGGGCAGCGGCATGATCGTACTGTTTCGGCAGGTCAGGCAAGGAGGGATCTGTGGACATGTTGTTAGTGGAGAGTGGTGAGTGGTGAGTGGAGAGTGGTGAGTGGTGAGTGGAGAGTGGTAAGTGGAGCGTGGGGAGATCGGAATTGGTAGGGGGGATGGTTCTTGGATGGCGTTGGCTGGTTTTACCGGTCGGTACTGAGTACTCGGTACTCGGTACTCAGTGGCCAGTGCCAAGTACACGGTTCTCGCAGCGTAAGCACGGCGGAGCAAACCGCATACAACTCCGCCAAACCAACGACTGCCCCCTCTCCACTCACCACTCACCCCTCTCCACTCCGTTCATCTTTGTAGAGCTTGTACTCGTAACTGTCGATCAAGGCCAGCCAACTGGCTTCGATGATGTTTTCACTCACCCCGACGGTCCCCCAGACGTCGTCCTCGTCCTGGCTCTCGATGACCACGCGGACGCGGGCGGCGGTGGCGGCCTCCGCGTTGATCACCCGCACTTTATAGTCCACCAGATGCAGGTGTTTCAAGGCCGGAAACCGCCCGTTGAGCGCCTTGCGCATGGCGGCGTCCAGGGCGTCGACCGGACCGTGCCCCTCGGCGGCCTCGAAACACACTTCCTCGCCCACCCGCACCTTCACCACCGCGTCCGCAGTCACTTCACCGGCGGCCTTGTTGTCGGCGGTCACGTGGAAGTGCAGGGTCTCGAAATGCGGGCGGAACGTGCCCATGCACCGGCGGACCAAGAGATCGAACGACGCGTCGGCCGTCTCGAACTGGTAACCGGCTTTCTCCATGGACACCACCTGCGCCAGGATCCGGTCCATCAGCTCCCCGTCGCGGGGGATCTTCAGCCGCGAGGTCAACGCCAGGATGTTGGCCCGGCCTGACAGCTCGCTGAGCAGGATCCGCCGCTCGTTGCCCACCAGTTGCGGGTCGATGTGCTCGTAGCTGGCGGTGTTCCGGGCGACGGCGCTGACGTGCATTCCGCCCTTATGCGCAAAGGCACTCTTGCCTACGAAGGGCTGGTGCGTGCGGAAGTTCATGTTCACCATCTCGTAGACGTAGCGCGACAGCTCGGTCAGATGCTCGACGCCCTTCCCCTGCAGGACTTCGTAACCCTGCTGCTTGACCGCCAGGTTGGCGAGCACCGAGATCAGATCGGCGTTGCCGCACCGCTCGCCGAACCCGTTGATCGTCCCCTGCGCCTGCACGGCACCGGCACGCACCGCCGCCAGCGTATTGGCCACACCCAAGTCACAATCGTTGTGGCAGTGGATGCCCACGGGCAGGGACACCCGGTCCACGGCCGCGCGGGTGATTTCGGCGATCTCTTCCGGCATGTTCCCCCCGTTGGTGTCGCAGAGCACGACCAGGCGGGCGCCGGCCTCGGCCGCCCTGCCCAGCGCAGAGAGGGCGTAATCCGGATCGGCCTTAAAGCCGTCGAAGAAATGCTCGGCGTCGAAGATCACCTCCCGCCCGGCCTCGACCAGGAAGCGGACGCTCTGGCCGATCATCGCCAGGTTCTCCTCGCAACTGACCTGCAATACCTCGGTCGCCTGGAAGGCCGAGGCCTTGCCGACCAGGGTGATCGCCGGGGCGGCCGATTCCAGGAGCACCTTCAATCCCCGGTCCTCGTCCGGCCGGACCCCTTTGCGGCGGGTCATCCCGAACGCGCAGACCTTGATCTGCTTCAGGTCCAACCGGCCGACCCGCTGGAAGTACTCGCGGTCCTTCTCATTCGAGCCCGGATAGCCCCCCTCAATGTAGTCGAACCCCAAGCTGTCGAGCCGCTGGGTCAACAGCAGCTTGTCCTGCAACGAGAAACTGATCCCTTCGGCCTGTGAGCCGTCGCGGAGGGTAGTGTCGTAGATCTCGATGCGACGCATGGTTAGCAGTTGGGGATTAGGGATTGGGGATTAGGGATTAGAGTCTCGCGGTGCAGGTTCCGCGCGCCGTGTGCGGATGTTTGACGTAACTGGTGTGATCACGGCGTTTAGCGGGCGGGCTTGCCCGCCGTTTGGTTGCGGTCGCCGGCCGCGTCAGGGACTCGGGATTCGGGATTCGCACTGCCCGCCCAGGTTACGTTGCTCACGGTTCCCACGCTCCGTGGGAACCCGCTTTTTCCACCGTTCTGCGTCCGCGGTGGCGACGCGGAGCGTCGCGGATGGTGCATTCCCACGGAGGACCGCGGGAACAAGACTGAAAACTGACGACTGATAACTGACCACTTCCTCCCAACAAAAAAACCCTCAGGCCGCTCGGCCTCAGGGCTCGTGTTCGTCGGTCTTCCGCCGGTTCGAGGTCCCTAAGGCCGTGCCTCCTGGACAATAATGCCCACGATCGCACCCACGGCGATGCCGCGGAGGGCAGTCATCGGGCTGGCAACCGGGACAGACATTGTAGGGCTCGAACTGGCGAAACGAAGACTCAAACACATAACTCTACAGCACCATGGCGAGCGTGTCAACTGGGCAAAATAGCCCTCTTGGGGGGGAGCCATGGCCACAATTCAGACGACCCGCCCGGAGGACCCCGCACGAAGTGGGGCCGGCGCCGAGCGGCCGTGGGACGATCGCCCCGGTGGCTGGGCGGGTGGTCACGCCCTTTCGGCCGCGCAGCGTTCCTCCCTCGCATCGTCACCGGTTTCGCCGGGCTCGTCCTCCCGGCAGTCCTCGGTGTAGCCCTCTTCATCGTCTTCATCGCTCTCATCGTATTCCTCCTCCTCTTCTTCCTCGTACTGAGATTCATCCTCGTCGTACGAATCGTCCTCTTTGCATTCCGATTCGTCCTCGCAGTGGGCCTCGTCCTCCTCGTTCTCGTCCTCCTCTTCTTCTTCCTCCTCTGCGTACGCCTCCTGCTCTTCGTCGCACGCTTCGGCTTCGTCGTTCTCTTCGAGTTCCTCCTCGTCCTCCGTTTCATTTGCCCCGTCTTCGTCCTCATACTCCGGGTCGTCCCGCGCCGCGTCGCCCACGGACTCACGCTCTCTGGCAGGCGGCCCCAGCAGGATCTTGTTGCCGTGTCGCGGCTTCGCGGAGGCCGGTTCCTGCTCCGCGGCCTGGCCGTTCATCTGGTCCCATTCTGCCAAGGTCACGAGCACTTCCCGGGCTTGTGAACCGTTATACGCGCCTACGATGCCGTCTTCGGCCATGTAGTCGATCAGGCGGGCGGCTCGGCCGTAGCCGATGCCCAAGGTCCGCTGCAACAGGGAGACGCTGCCCCGCCCTTCGCGGATGACCACGTCGACGGCCGCATCGTACAGTTCGTCACGACCGTCCAGCTTGGGTCCTTCCCCCGCGACGTCGGCGGCCTTCAACTGCACCAGCTCCTTGACGAACTGCGGCTCGCTGGTGGCTACCGCGGCGATCACCCGCGATATCTCGTCGTCGCTCAAGTAGGTCCCTTGGCCGCGGATCAAGGCGCTGGTTCCGGGCCAGAGGAAGAGCATGTCGCCGTTGCCCAGCAACTTCTCCGCACCCATCTCGTCGAGCACCACGCGGCTGTCGGTGCGGCTGGCCACCTGGAAGCAGATTCGTGCGGGCAGGTTCGATTTGATCAGGCCCGTGATGATGTCCACCGTCGGTTTCTGCGTGGCCATCACCAGGTGGATTCCCACCGCCCGGCTCTTCTGCGCCAAACGGATGATGTGCCCCTCCACTTCCCTGGCGGCCATCAGCATCAGGTCGGCCAGCTCGTCGGCCACGAGCACGATGTAGGGCATGTGGGTGGGAATCTGCCTCCGCTCCTCTTCGCTGGTCGGCTGGATCCGCTCCATCAGCTCCTCTTCGCCCAACTGGTTGTAGACGCTCACGTGCCGCACGCCGGCACGGGCCAGGAGCTCGTACCGCTGCTCCATCTTCTCCACCGCCCAGGCCAGGATTGCCTCGGCCTTGCGCATCTCGGTGACCACCGGGTGCATCAGGTGCGGCAGCCTCTTGTAGGGGCTCAGCTCGACCATCTTCGGGTCGATCAGCAGCAGGCGAACCTCGTCGGGGCGGCGGGTCATCAGAATCGAGATGATGATCGAGTTCAGGCAGACGCTCTTGCCCGTGCCCGTCCGACCGGCCAGCAACAAGTGCGGCAGGCTGGCCAGGTCGACCACCATGGGATTGCCCGCCACGTCCCTGCCCAGGAAGACGGGAATCCGCATCTTTTGCGCCTTGCTTTCGGTCTCTTCCATCACCTCCCGCAGCCGCACCAACTGCTGTGCACTGTTGGGCACCTCGATGCCCACCGTGTTCTTCCCGGGGATCGGCGCCACGATCCGCACGCTCGGCACCCGCAGGGCAATTGCCAGGTCGTCGGCCAGTCCGGTAATCCGGCTCAGGCGCAGCCCGGCCTCCAGCTCGACCTCGAACTGGGCGATCACCGGCCCCGTCTGGATCTCGACCACGTGGACGTTGAAGCCGAAGTCGGCGAAAGTCCTCTCCAGGATCTTGGCCTTGCGGCGGACCTCCTTTTCGTGTTCCTCGAAGCAGACCGACTCCCCCTCCAGCAGCAGATCCATGCCCGGCAACTCGTAATCGGCCGCCTCGTCGCCACGGTCTTCCGTCTCGAGCTGCTCCAGGAGTTCGTCCCGCCGGGGGCGGCCCATCTTCCGGATCCGCAACATGGAAGCCAGCGGTTTTCGCGCGGCTGACGAAGCCGCCTGCTCCTTAGCAGCGGGCCGCCGCCTGCCGATTCCCGCTTCGGCCCGATCATCCTCTTCTGCCGATTCCCCTTCTGCCTGAGCAGACCGGCGCGTAATGCGGATGGCTACTTTTTCTTCCTCTGCTTCATCCTCTTCCTCTTCCTCTTCATCTCCTTCGTCCTCGTCCCATCGATCGGCCTGTGGGCTTCTCCCGCCAAGGCGATGGGCATAGGCCAATCCCACGTGCACCAGTCCGCGGCCCAGGCTCCGCACCGGGCGGCCGACGGCCCAGGCGAAGATCCTGATCAAGAGGTAGTCGGTGCACAAGAGCAGGCCCCCGAGAATCAGGCTCAGCGCCAGGATGTAGGCCCCCACCGCGGCAAAGTGCATCTGGAGCAGCCCCCGGCCGGCCGCACCGAGGTATCCGCCCGGACCGATCATCGGTCCCGGCGACAGCCCGGGCACGGCCAGGGCCGCCAGGATCGTCACTCCCAGCAGCGACAGCAGCCATCCGCCCGTCCGCAATACCGGCTGGGTGATCGTGCGTCGGCTGAGCAGCACGGCGTCCAGCCCGGCCAGCGAGAGCAGCAGGTAATACGCCCCCAGCCCCAGGGCGCCAAACAGCATCCGGCTCACGACGGCCCCGGAACGACCGCAGACGTTGAGCGTTTCGGCCCGTTCGGGAAACACGAGCTTGCTGGGCGGATCGGCCGGATCGTAGCTCAACAGCGCGGCCGCCAGAAAGATCGTCAGCGCAAGCAGCCCCAGCGTCAGCAGGTCGAGCTTCAGATTGCGTTGTTCGAGCATCGACGCCCACGCGTTGCCTGGTGCAGTATCCCGCCGCGCGACTCCTGGCGGCCGGTCTGTTCTGGGCGCGTCCGTGCCCGAAGCGAATCCTGCTTCTCCGACATAACTATCGACCCCATCGGCACTTGTCGTTGAGTCCCGGGCCGCCGGGCAGTCCCGTTTACCTGGCGGGCGCCACACGCGGGACCGGTCTGGTGCGTACAATCCGCAGGACGGACACTGCTGCTACCGCCGAGGCCGGCGGCTGGGCCTTCATGCCGGCCGCCGGAAACAGGATTGCCGGTTAGAGAAAATGAAAGGATTTTCCGGCGGCGGGGTCCAAAAGCACGTAACGGGGTCCCATCTGCCCGCCATCAAGGTACAATAAGGGGGTATAGACCTGTCGGGTGCCATGCTTGCCAAGCGACCGAGAAGCGAGAGGGAAAGCATGCCCACGACGAGCGTGGGCATGGCACCCAACGCACCTGTCAGTCCGGCCTCGAGACTGGAGGTAGCTGATTTCTCGCGGTGTAATCCCAATGCCAAGCGTCTACGTCGAAACCACGATTCCGAGCTACCTCTCGGCTAGCCCCAGCCGCGACCTAGTTGTGGCCGCCCAACAGCAGATTACCCACGATTGGTGGCGTACTGCTACGCAACGTTTCGACTTGTTTGTGTCGGAACTGGTATTGGCAGAAATCCGCGCAAGAGACCCTGAGTTTGCCGCTCGCCGGGTCGAAGCCGTCCGTGGGTTGCCGGTGCTCGGACAAAACGACGATGTGCGGTCGCTGGTGCGCATTTACCGCGAGCGCTTGGGACTGCCGGATCGGGCAAGGACGGATGTAGTGCATATAGCCTTTGCGGTGGCCTATGAGTTAGACTACTTGGTGACGTGGAACTGTGCCCATATCGCCAATGGTCACGTCCTCCGCCGCTTGATGGAGGTCAACCGCAGTTTAGGCCGCTTTAGCCCACTGTTGCTCACTCCCGGCGAGTTGCTGGAGACCCCATAGAGAGAAGGCCCATGTTAAACGACCCCATTGTCGAAGAGATCCATCGAATCAGGGAAAAAATGCTGGCCGAATGCGACGGCGATTTGGACAAACTCCTGGATCGCTTGAAAGAGGCCGAAGAGCAGGACCGAGATCGCCTGGTTTCGAAAGACCAAATGCCGCCGCGAAAACCTGCCGGTAGTGCATAGGCGGCCTGTATCGCTACTCTTCCGCCGGTAGGTTCCGCAACGGTCCCAGCAGCCCGTGGCCGCGAGCCGTTAAAACCGCCACCAAGCGGCCGGCTGGGTCGACCGCGGCAAATGGACCGGCGCCGGTGGGCAGCAGTCTGCTCGCACCCGGAGGCTGGGACACAGTCCCACCTTTCTGCCCTTTCATCGGGATCGCGCAGCCGTTGCGGATCTTGGCGATTTCCTCCGGCGACACTTCCACCCGCGGTAGCGAGCCCACCGCCGCCAGCGGCGGGAAGAGGTAATCGGTCCAGTTCTGGCTCGTCAGTTCCTCTGGATCGACCGCCTCTTCGATGCGAAACTCCCCAATCGAGGTCCGCAGCAACTCCGACATCACCGCCGAAGTGCCCAGCGATTCAGCCAGATCGCGGCCCAGCGAGCGAACGTACGTCCCGCCGCCGCACTCGATCGCCAGCGTCAGCTCCGGGTACTCGTACGCCAGGACCTTTATCCGGTGGACAATCACGGTGCGAGGTTTCAACTCCACCGGCTGTCCCTTGCGGGCCAAGGCATACGCCCGGCGGCCCTCGACCTTCAGCGCCGAATACGCCGGCGGCCGCTGCTCGATCTGCCCCGCCAGCGCCCCGGCCGCCGCGGTAATCTGCTCCAGCGTGGGCACCGGCGGGTTGTCCAGTTCGGTCACCTCACCCTCGACGTCCTCGGTCGGACTCTGACGGCCCAGCAGAAACGTGCCGGCGTAGCCCTTGGGCATCTGCTGGACGTACTCGATCAGCCGGGTGGCCGCCCCAACACACACCACCAGCACTCCGCCGGCCAGCGGGTCCAGTGTCCCGGCGTGCCCGACCTTGGCCGGGTGGGCCAGCCGCTGCACCCGATCGACCACCTGCCGCGAGGTCAGGCCGGTCGGCTTGTTCAGATTCAACACGCCACAAGCTGCCACGGGCCACCTCTTTCCACAGAAATGGGAAGCAGAACGCCAGAAAAGGGGAAGCAGATCGGCTTCGTACAAGAAATGCGAGTGTACGTCAAACGCCGCAAGAAGAAAAGCCGAGGGTGTGCCAGCGTACGGCAAGTGTTTCTGGCACCTCGGTGTTCGGGGTGGCTGGGGTCGACGGGCACCGACGGGCACCATGCGAAGCATGGTCGCGTCGGTCGGCGAGCCCCCAGCAAGACGTGCTGGGGGCGGCCTGCGGCCGACCACCAGCCACCCACGCATCCGCCCGGAAAACTTGCCAGACGCTACGCCACCCGCTGTGTGGTCCCTTCTTGCCCTGGCGGCAACGACTCCCGAAGGCTACCATGAAGGAGGCATGTCGGCCGGGAAGAACAGCATGAGAATCGAGCAGCTCGGACCCTATCAGATCATTCGTGAGCTGGGCCACGGGGGCATGGGTACGGTCTACGAAGGGCTCAACCTTCAGACCGGCGAGCGGGCAGCCGTCAAACTCCTGGCCGCCCCGTTGGCCCAGGAGGAAGGCTTCCGCGAGCGGTTCGAGGCGGAAATCGAGACCCTCAAAAAGCTCAACCATCCGAACGTCGTCCGCCTGTTCGGCTTCGGCCAGCAGCTCCACCACCGCTTCTACGCCATGGAGCTGGTCGACGGAAACAGCCTGGAGCAAGAACTGCAACGCGGATGCCGTTTCGATTGGCGCGAGGTCACCCGCATCGGCATCGACATCTGCCACGCGCTCCGCCACGCCCACGACCGGGGCGTCGTCCACCGCGATATCAAGCCGGGCAACCTGCTGATGACCGCCGACGGCCACGTAAAACTCTCCGACTTCGGCATCGCCCGGCTGTTCGGCAATGCCCGCCTGACCGGCGTCGGCAGCGTGCTGGGCACTGCCGAATACATGGCCCCGGAACAGGCCGAAGGCCGGCCGGTAACGCCCCGGGCCGACCTCTACAGCCTGGGGGCCGTGCTCTACGTGCTGTTGACCGGGCGGCCGCTGTTTCGAGGCAAGTCCCTTCCGGAACTCCTCCACAAGCAGCGCTACGAACAGCCCGACCCCGTCGGCAACTACGCCCCCGACGTCCCCGCCACGCTTGCGCAGATCATCGCCCAACTGCTCGAGAAGGACCCGGATCGCCGCATTCCCAACGCCGACGTGCTCGCCCGGCAGTTGCAGGCCATGCAGCGTGCCTTGTCGCTGGAGCACGACCCGGATGACGGTTTCACGGTGGAGACCAAAGCGGACACATTCGGCAGCGGGGGCGACGCCGGCCGGGCTCCTTCCGTCGCGGACTCCCTTCCGTCAGATCCAGAGGAGCTACCTCCCACACGGTTGGCAGGCGACTCCCTACCCGAGCCGTCCCTGCGTCACCCCCCGGCACCGCCGGTGGACGACCTGCCCGAGACCAAGGCCACCTCGGCCTTCAAAGAGCTGGATGAGCCGGAAGCCACCGCACAGCAGCCGCCCGTCACCCACTTCACGGCCGTCGCGGAGGAGGAACTCGACCGCGCCGAAGTGCAGGAAGAGCATCACGCCCTGATCTCTCTCCACACCTGGGTGTTGGCCGCGGGACTGATCGCGGTGGGTCTGACCGTCTGGTACTTCCTCCAGCCGCCTTCCGACGACACCCTCTACGACCGAATCACCGCCCGCACCGCCGACGGCTCGATCAGCTCACTCCTGCAAGCGGAAAACGACATCCAGGAGTTTCTCGAACTCTACTCCGATGATCCCCGCTGCGAGCGGTTGCGGGAGTACGCCAACGAGATCGACCTCCACCGCCTGGAACGAAAATTCGAGCTCCGCGCCAAGGGGCTGGCCGGGACCGAGGAGCTGGTGCCTGTCGAGCGGGCCTACCTCGACGCGATCAACTACACCCGCCTCGACCCCGAACGAGGCATGGCCAGGCTCCAGGCATTGATCGATCTTTACAATCACCGGGCCGATACCTCCGGGCCGACCGGGATGTGCCTGGAATTGGCCCGACGCCGCGTGGCAGAACTCCGCGAACAGCTCGGCCGCCAAACGGCCCAGCAGCTCGCCCTGGTGCAGGATCGGCTCGACGAGGCGGGGCAGCTCAGCCGCACCGAGCCCGACCGCGCCCGCGCCATGTACCGGGCAGTGATCGAACTGTATGCGGACAAACCCTGGGCCGCCGACGTCGTCCGCCAGGCCCGCGATACGCTGACCAACCTCGGCAACGACCCCTGAGCCGCTTGCGGCTTAGCAAGGTAGCACGAACAAAACCAAACCAATCGACCACCACTACCATGTGCCTTGACGACCATCCTCCTTGCCCCGCCTTTCCCACCACCCGGCTCCGGCGGCTCCGCTACCTTCCCGCCGTCCGTCGTCTGGTCCGCGAAACCCGACTCTCACCGGCAGACCTGATCCTGCCGCTGTTCGTCCGCCCCGGCAAGAACGTGCGGCGCGAGATCTCGGCCATGCCGGGCAATTTTCAGCTCTCGCCTGACCTCTTGGCCGACGAAATCCGCCAGGCCGCCCAGTTGGGCCTGGGCGGCGTGATCCTCTTCGGCATCCCCGCCCAGAAAGACGCCGCGGGCAGCGACGCCACCAGCGACTCCGGCATTATCTCCCAGGCCATCCGCGTGGCCAAGCAAACTGCCCCGGAGCTGCTGCTGGTGACCGACGTCTGTTTCTGCGAGTACACCGACCACGGTCACTGCGGCCCGCTGAGCGACGCCACCGGACGGACCGACGTCGACAACGACGCCACCTTGAAGCTCCTGGCCCAGCAGGCGGTGGTCCACGCCCGGGCGGGCGCCGACGTGGTCGCCCCCAGCGGGATGATGGACGGCATGGTGGGCGCGATCCGGCAGGGGCTCGACGCGGCCGGCTTCTCCCATCTGCCGATCATGAGCTACGCGGCCAAGTACGCCAGCGCGTTTTACGGCCCGTTCCGCGAGGCCGCCGAAAGCGCCCCGCAGCAGGGCGACCGCCGCGGCTACCAGATGGACCCGGCCGCCGCGGCCGGACAGGCACTGCGTGAGATCGAGCTCGACCTGGCCGAAGGGGCCGACATCGTGATGGTCAAGCCGGCCCTGGCCTACCTCGACGTTATCCGCCAGGTCCACGACCGCTGGCCCGGCGTGCCGCTGGCGGCCTACAACGTCTCCGGCGAGTTCAGCATGGTCAAGGCGGCTGCCCAACAAGGCTGGCTCGACGAAAAGGCCGCCGCCCTGGAATGCCTCACCGCCATCCGCCGCGCCGGCGCCGGCATCATCCTCACCTACTGGGCCAAGGACGCGGCCCGCTGGCTGGCATAGGCCGCGGGTGGCCCCGACAACTTGTTGTGGGGGAGCCGTGAGGCATAAGACGTTTCCCGCGCGCGGCCGAGATGCCTCTTGCGGCTTCGCCGCCCAGACAGGGAACCCGTCTGGGCCACCTGGGAAGTTGGGCCACGTTGTCGGGGAGACTCCCTTTGGGTGGACGTCTTCTCAACCGCGAAGAGCCTCGCTGAAATCATCCAGGTCAACGCCAGCTTGCTTGACGACTCCGTGGAGCGTGCCGGGCTTTAACTGCCGGTGGAGCGGAACCACGCAGCCGCGGTCGCCACGCCGCATCACAACGTGGCTCCCACGCTGGCGCACCGAGGCGAATCCCAGGCGCTCAGGTGCTGCCATACACTCCGCCCCGCTAATCCGCGGCAGTCTGCGCACCGCTCACCTCGAACGTCGTCAGCAAAGCATGTCCCGCAAATGCGATGGGAAACTCCTCAAGGTACAGTTCCGTGGCCTCTTTGAGGTTCGCCAGCGCCTCGGCAAGCGTCTCACCTTGCGTAGTGGTTCCAGTCTCGGGATTCAGTGCCACGAATCCACCTTCGGGATCTTGCGTCAAGATTGCGGTGAGCGTCATCGTTCTCTTCCCGGCGGTATCAGGTTCGTGAAAAAGGGATTGACTTGCGCTATCGTCCCTTCTTACCGTGAGTATCTCCCACACCTCGTGGCCTGTCAAGCGGGGTCGCTCGCTCACTTGGGAGCGTAAGGACGCTTGTGGCAAGCGGGGCAGGCCGGCTGCGAGCGGGAGTCGAACTGGAAGACGTAGGTCGGGCTCTGGCACCGCGGGCAGGTGGCGGCCTGCAATGAGTCACTGAGCGGATCGCACACCAACTGCATTTCCGCCGCGTCGCTCGGGCGCCGCGCATGGGCGCGTGGGACTTCTCTTGTAAGCCATTGATTGGCAGAGAGTTACGGCGAGTCTGGCCTTGCATATTTGCCCAGATCTGCTAGGATAGCTAGTGGAAGTGAACTGGCGGAGGGGAGCGAGTCGAAAGTAAGCAAGAGCGGACAGTGGGCGACCTCCGGCGCGAAAACCCTCTCCGAGAATCGGGTGCTTCATGTTTTTTCGCTGCAAGACGGAAAAGGCAATTCAGGCGGCCGCGGTGCTGCTTCGCTTGGCGGCAGACCGGCGGATGAGCTACCTTCGTCTGCTGAAGCTGCTCTATATCGCCGACCGCGAAAGCCTCAATCGCTCACTTCGGCCCATCATCGGCAGCCGTCCCGTGGCCATGAAAGAGGGGCCCCTTCACAGTGAAGTCCTCGATCTTGTCAAGGGCCGCCATGTGGATGAGCCGCTTTGGTCGGAGTACATCCGAAGGGATCGCTACGAAATCGAATTGGTGAAAGACCCGGGCGTTTCGGAGTTGTCTCGCTTCGAGATTGATCTGCTGACAGAGATCTCTGAAGATCTGGCGTCGGAGAGTGACTGGGAAATCGTCGAAAGGACCCATGGTTTCCCAGAATGGGACAAGAACTACACCGCAAACACCTCGCGGACAATCCCGCTTGAGGATTTGATCGATGCCGTGGGACGTTCCGCGGAGAAAGAGGAAATCCTGGAAGAAGCGAAGGAAGATGCAGCAATAGATCGTCTGCTTTCCCAGTCGTCATAGCTGCCGCTGTGGCCCTACCGGACAGCACGCGTCACTTGGGGGCGTAAGGACGGTTGTGGCAAGCCGGGCATGCTACCCGTGACCGGGAATCGAGCTGGAAGACGTAGGTCGGGCTCTGGCACCGCGGGCAGGTGGCCGCCTCCAACGTCTCGGTCAGTGGGTCCCATACCAGGTCCAGTTGCGTCGTTGCCGTCGGGCGACGCTCGCAGGTGATGGTGGATCGCAGGAGCAGCTTGGGCTGCCGGATCAGCAGGAGGTTCGCCAGCCGCAGTTGCACCCGCAGGGTGCTTTTCCGCCGCAGATCGGCCACCCGCAGCCGCTCTTCCCGGTCGATCGCCTCGCGCCGCGGGTCGAACTTCGAGAGGTCCTCACCGCGATCGCGGGCCCGGCGAATCTGCACGTCGAGCTCGCTCCGCAGATCGCCGTAGTACCGCACCATCCGCTTGATCTGCCGCTCGACGCGCTGGCTCAGCTCCCGTCCGCGGGTGTTGGCCAGCGAGGCCACCGTGCGGACGACCTGCGCCCGCACGGTGGGGTAGATCGCCGCCAGACTGGGCCGACGTGCCTCCGCCAGAAAGGTCGCCGGCTGCTCGGTAAGCCGGGCATGATCCAGCAGTTCCTCCAGGTGGCGCACCTCGCGGCCTGAATACAGGTCCACGGCGATCGGCAGGATCTCTTGTTCCTTCTGATCGCTGATGAACGTGGCCTGGAACCAGAACACGGCCTGGGCGAAGTACAGCGGCCGCACCCGCTCTATGGTCAACTTCAGACCTTCGGCCAATGCCAGCACGCGGCGGATCCGCCCGCGCAGATCGTGCGGCGCCAGATTCAAACCGCTGATGTACGCCTGCGCACCGCGCCCCCGGCGCATGGCGTCCTCAAGCAATCGGTCGATCAGCGGTGTTCCGAAGCTGGCAAGCTGTGCCCCGGGGTGTTCCGGGATCGCCTCCGGGTCGAATGCCACCCGTAAGACGTCTTCATCGGCAAGGCCCCGGTCCGCTGCCGTTTCGTCGGGGGGCACCAGAACGTCGTAGACCTGGGGCTCGACTTCGTCGCACGCGCCGCCGATCACTTCCACGTAGTCGCGGAAGAACTGCTCCAGTGGGGAGGCGGAGAGTGTGGCCTGGCTCGTCCAATTCTCCATCGCTTGATGCTCCCTGAGAGCCTATCCCCAAACCCCTCACCCCCGGCCCCTCTCCCCGCAAGCGGGGCGAGGGGAGGACACTTTGGCATAGGCCGTTAGTACCTGGCTGTTTCACCCCTCCGGCGCAAAGCGGTTGCCGAACAGGCGATCGTCGTGGCTCCGCTGTTGGAAATAGACCTCCTTGGCGGCGATCAGGCGGTTGCCCAGCTCTTCCATGCGGCGGCCGAAGTCGTCGGTGTCGTCCGACTGGACCCAGAGGTCGGCCACCATCTCGTCGAACTCCCGCTGGTCGTCGAGGTTTCCCAGGATCATGTCGATCTCGCCGATCACCAGCTCGAACATGCTCAACTTGGCCTCCAGCAGGTGCAGCACGGCGGCCTCGACCGTGCCGGCGGCCACGAGGTTGAGCACGTGCACGTCGCGGGTCTGGCCGATGCGGCTGAGGCGTCCGATCCGCTGCTCGATCTTCATCGGGTTCCAGGGCAGATCGAAGTTACACACCGCGTGGGCGAACTGGAGGTTGCGACCCTCGCTGCCCGATTCCGTGGCCAGCAGAATGCCCGCCGGGCCGCGGAACCGCTCGATGGCCTCCTCTTTCTGCAGACGGCTCAGCCCGCCGTGAAACAGGGCCACGTCATGCCCGGCCTCACGTAGCCGCCCGTGGAGCATCTCTTGTGTGGCGCGAAACTGCGTGAAGATCACCGTCTTGTCGGCCAACTCGTCCAGAACTTCCAGCAGTCGGTCGGCCTTGGAGCTGCCCACCTGGGCCCGGGCCCGGCCGGCAAGTCGGGCCAACTCCTCCCGCTCTTCTTCGCCAAGCTTGGGCTGCTCGGCCAGCCGCGCCAGCGTCCCGGCGGCCGCCTGGCTGGAGCTTCCCAGCGCCATCTGCAGCGCGATCATCACCATGCGGTTCAGTCCGGCGCGCTGATCGCTATTGCGAAGGTGCCGGCGGACGAACCGCGTCACGTCTTCGTACAGCGCCCGCTCTTCAGTGCCCAGCGGCAGGCACTCGGTGCGGGCCCAGCGCCGGGTGAAATGCAGGCCCACGGTGCTCCGCCGGTTGCGGACCATGACCTCGCTCAGCAGCTCGTGCAACTGGTCCACGTTGCGCGGGGTGAGTTTGTCGGTCCGATCCACGAAGCGCCTCTGAAACTGCCGTGCCGTGCTCAGCAGGCCCGGCTCCAAGAGCGTGACCAGATTGAAGAGTTCTTCCAGGTTGTTCTGCACCGGGGTGGCGGTCAGCAGGAGGATATACCGCTTTTGCAGCTCGCTGGCGAACCGCCAGACCTGCGTGTTGCGGTTCCGCAGATGATGGGCCTCGTCGACGATCACCATGTCCCAGTTGCGGGCACGGATGGCCGAGCGGTGCGGCTCCCGCTTGGCCGTGTGGATCGACGCGATCAGCCGGTCGAATTGCTGCCACCCTTCGGGGCCGGCCGCGCGAAAGGCGGGATCGTCGTAGACGGTGCAGTCCAACGAGAACTTCCGCCGCAACTCCCCTTGCCACTGCTCGACCAGCGACGGCGGCGTGAGGACCAACAGCGAGCGAACCAGGCCGCGGGTGACCAGTTCTGACAAGACGATCCCCGCCTCGATCGTCTTGCCCAGCCCTACCTCGTCGCAGAGCAGCCCCCGGCCGCGGAAGCGCCGCAACACCGTCTTGGCGGTGCGGATCTGGTGCTCCAACAGCTCCATCTCGCGGACCATCGGCAGACAGATCAGCCGGTCAAAACCGCCGTGCGTGGCCAGGCCGGCCGCCCGCAATGCCAACTGGAACTCGACAAGCCTCGCCGATGATCGTGAGGCCCCCAGGAGGAACAGCCAATCGTCCGGATCAGGGTGGATATTTACCCCCTGTTCGGTCGTTAGATCCTCACTTTCTGTTGGGGGAGGCACCCCCTCGATCACCAGGCGGAAGCGGCCCGGGCCCCGGTACTCCAGCCAGAACGAAGGCCAACGGTCCCGGATCAGCTCGCCGAGCCCGGCCAGCGTCAGACAACCGGCGGCGGGGTCCACGGCCGCGCGAAGCGGCGCCCCGCTGGCATCCTCGATCGTCTCGATCGCCCCGCCCGCCGCGACCCAGGCCATATTGGGCACTAGCAACCGATCCGGTTGGTCGGTGACGGCAAGCTCGACCCGGTCTCCAGGCTCGAACCCGGCTTCCGGCCCGCCCGCAACGCCCGCGAGCAAGTCCTCCATCTGAAAACCCTCCGTGGCCGATGCCGACTCCGCGGCTGGGCAGCAGGCCGGGGCGGTCCTAAGCCGGATGCCATCCCCCAGGCCAGACGAGAGACAAACCACCAGAAACTCTGAATATACCGAGTCAACGCCGCCTGGACCAGCCGAGATGTCCGCGGAAACCCCCCGCCCGCCGAGGTGCGAAAGCTGGTCCGCGGGCAGTGGTCCGTCAAACCTGGATCGGCGGGTGCCATGCCTGCCAAGCGACCGAAGCGAGACGGCAAGCATGCCCACGACGGGCGTGGGCATGGAACCAAACACACCCGTGCGCGTGGGCATGGAACCAAACACACCCGCCGTCGCCTCCACGCGTTTGGCAGCTTCGCAGAATGGGTTCAAGCCGCACGGCCGAAATACCGACCATAGGGGGTGTCGCAGCGGGCACTGTGAACCTCGTCTGTACACGTCGGCCGTTCCCAGACCATGTCTGACCAACAACCAAAAGCGGCGGTCGTCATCCCTATCCTTCAAGCAGTGGCCCTGGCACGCGGTCAGCAATCGGCGGATGGTAAGGCGTTTCGTGCTCTCGCTGTTTCGCCGAGACGCCCTGTACTCGCGGCGATTCTGAACGGCCCTCTGTAGGCCCGGTAAACGACCTTGCGTGATTCCGGGAAGTCCGGGGTGGCTGGCGGCTGACGGGCACCGAAGCGAAGCTTTGGTCGGCGAAGCCACCCTGCGTTTATTCGGCCCGGAGTGCTTCGATGGGTTCTAGCGAGGCTGCGCGCATCGCGGGATAGATGCCGAAGACGATGCCCAGGCTGACGGAGAAGGCGAAGGCGATGCCTGCGGACTCCCACGAGACTACGGCGTCCCACGAACCGAAGGCCGATGCCGCCAAGGTTGCCGTGACGCCCACAAGAACGCCACTCAAGCCGCCCAGCCCGGCCAGCATCGCGGATTCCAGGAGGAATTGGTTACGAATGTCGCGCCGGCAGGCCCCGACCGCCCGCCGCAAGCCGATTTCCTGGACCCGCTCCCGGACGGAGATAAGCATGACGGCGAGAATCCCCACGCCGCCCACGAGAAGCGAGATGCCGGCTACGCTCCCGACCAGCAGCGTCATGGACTGTGCCGTCTGTCGTTCTCCGGCAATCAAGGTCGCTTGGTTCTGAACTGTGAAATCGTCCGGCTTGCCATCCAGCCGGTGACGCCTTCGCAGCACGTCGCGGATTTCGCGCTCGGCGGCATCCAGTAAGTCACCACGCTTCGCCTGGACGTAGATCGTCTGGACGTAGATCACGTTCATCAGCCGCCGCATGGCTGCCCCAAGGGGCACGATGATTACGTCGTCCTGGTCTAGCCCGTTCGGGTCAACGCCTTTGGGCTGCGTCACGCCGATTACCTCAAAGGGCACCCCCCTTCGCCCGATGCGAATGGTCTGGCCGATGGGGTCCGCTGTGCCAAAGAGGTTTTCAACCACGGTCGGGCCGAGCACTGCCAGCCGGCGGGACGCATGGTTCTCTTCGGCGTCGAAGAACCGTCCCGAGGAAAGTGCGAAGTCGCGGACTGTGAACCCCTCCGCGGTCACCCCCAGGACGTTGGTGGGGGCGTTCTGGTCTTCCCAGCGCGTAGCGAGTCTGTTGCCGGTTGCGGGCGCGGCGGCGGCGATGGAGGGGCACTCCTTGGCAATCGCCTCGGCATCGGCCGGTAGCAGAGTGACCACAATGGTCATCTGCCGTTGTCGGCCGGCGACAAGGCGGGTCTGGCCGGCACTGACGGTAATGAGGTTCGTGCCCATGTCCCGGATTTGGTCCAGGATGCGTTTCTCTGCTCCCTTGCCCGCCGACACGATGACGACCACGGCGGCCACGCCCACGACGATGCCCACCACGCTCAGGACCGTTCGTAGCTTGTGCGCCGCGAGTATCTCCAAGGAGAGAACGGCGCTTTTGGACAGCTTCATCGCAGGGCTTCAACGGGCTTGAGCCTGGCGGCACGGCGGGCCGGCTGGACGCCGAAGAACGTTCCCACCAGAAGCGCGAACACGGCGGCCAAGGCAAAGGGTTCCCAGGAGACCACCACGGGCATCGGCGAGACCTTGGACAGCACAACGGAGACGGCCCATCCCATCGCGGTGCCAATCAGCATCCCCAGGAACGTCACAGCAAGGGACTCGGTGAGGAACTGCAAGAACACGTCCCGCCGGGTCGCACCCACCGCCCGGCGAAGCCCAATTTCCTTGGTCCGCTCGGCAACGGAGATCAGCAGAATGTTCATTAGCACCATGCCCCCAACCAAGAGGCTCAGTCCTGCAAGCGCACCGAGGAGCAGGGACAGGGTGCGCGAGGTTCCTCTCGCCAGGTCGCCAATAACTGTTGGCGTAATGAGTCTGAAATCGTCTTCCTGCGGAGGGGTGATATGGTGCCGCTCGTGGATCAAATCCCGAATGGCCATAACCTGCCTGGGCATAAGAGCCGTGTCCTTGCTGACGATGCGGATGGCCCCGACGTAATCCACGTTCATAATCCGCCGCATCGCGGTCGTGATGGGGACGATAATCCGGTTGTCGAAATCCGATACGCCTCCCATGCCGCCGGTGCCCTTGCGCTCCAGCACTCCCTTGACCATCAGGGCCACCTTGTTCACGTAGAGGGTCTGGCCGACTGGATCGGCCCCGCCGAACAAGTCTCGCTTCACGGAACTGCCGATCACGCAGACGCGGGCCATCGTGGCAACATCGTCGGCGGCAATGCCGTCCCCTTCGACGGCAAACCAGCTCCATGCGTCGTGCCAGTTGGGCTCCACTCCCCAGACCACGGCCTGAATCTGATTCGCCTCGTGCTTGAGGTCCATGTTGAACCGCCATGCCTGGGGCGATACCATCTCTAAACCTTCAATCTGCTCCCTGACGGCCTGCGCGTCTTCCAGGCGAAGTGTGGTGACGTTCATGTCCGGCGGCGGCAAGTCCTTACCGCCGCCAGCAATCAGCATGATGGCGCGGGGGCCGAACGTTTCCACCTGTTTCCGCACCTTCTTCTCCGTCCCTTTGCCGATCGCCATGATGACCGTCAGCGCGGCGATGCCCACGATCGTGCCGGCCATCATAAAGAAGGTGCGGAGCTTGTTGGCCGCAAGCGCCTGTGCGCCTTCGCCTGCAATACGAAGCACTCTCATTGGGCGTCCTCCCCGTTGGCAAGCGATTTCAGTTCCTCTTCGGCGTCCAGCGGCGCGGCGACGGAGATTTCCTCCGCAATCCGTCCGTCTTCCATAACGATGATCCTGTCGGCGTGTTCGGCCACTTCGCGGTCGTGCGTCACCACGATGATGGTGCGGCCGTGACCGTGGAGCCGCTGAAAGATGGCGAGCACTTCGGCCCCGCTCTTGGAGTCCAAGTTGCCCGTGGGTTCGTCGGCGAGAATGATCGACGGATCATTGATAAGGGCGCGGGCGATGGCCACACGCTGTTGTTGGCCGCCCGAAAGCTGGCTGGGAGAGTAATCCAGGCGATCCGCGAGCCCGACCGTGGAGAGCGCTTCGGCGGCCCGCTCTTCGGCATCGTCCGGGTACTGGTCGGCGTAGATCAGCGGGAGCATCACGTTCTTCAGGGCCGTGGTTCGCTGGAGAAGATGGAACTGCTGAAACACGAACCCGATCTTGTGGTTTCGCAGATGTGCGAGTTCGTCGTCTTCCAGGTTCACCATGTCGATGCCGTGCAGGCAGTAATGGCCGGCGGTGGGCTTGTCCAGGCAACCGAGGATGTTCATCAGCGTGGACTTGCCCGTGCCCGACGCGCCCATGATGGCGACATACTCGCCGGGAGCGATGCCGAAAGAGACGCCTTTGAGCACGGGCGTGCTCACGTCCCCATTCGTGTAGGTCTTTTCGATCCCGTCCAGTTCAATCATGCTCTTTCGTCCTTCGCTTAGGGTGCTGTCGGCTTGTCGGGCGGGGCCACCTGGAGGATGGTCTCACGCTCTTGAAGCCCGGAGACAACCTCGATCCACGTTCCGTCTTTCCAGCCGACCTTGACTTCGCGCGGTTGCGGCCCTCCGCCCTTCATCACGTACACCACGTTCTTTCCTCGCTCCCGCTTGACCGCCTTGGCGGGGATCGCCAAGACCCCGGTTTTTGCGTCCAAGAAGATGGTGACGCTGGCGGTCATTTCGGGGCGAAGCACCTTGTCTTCATTCCCCCGGATTTCGACCACCACGTCGTAGTAGACGACGTTTTCCAGAAGGACCGCCTTCGGGTAAATGGCGACTACCTTGCCGGGAAACTCCCGCGCTGGGAAAGCGTCCACGGTGAACATGGCCTTCTGCCCCGGGCGCACCTTGCCGATGTCCACTTCATCGACCATCGCATCCACTTGCAGGCGTTCAAGGTCGATGATCGTGACAAAGGTGGGTGAGTTCAGCCCGGCCGCGACTGTCTCCCCTTCCTGGGTAGACACGGATGCAATCACGCCGGGGATAGGAGCTACGAGTGTGGAGTAGGATAGCTGGACCTTGGAGTTGTTGAGCGACTGCTTCGCGCGAGCAATCTCCGCTCTTGCCTGCTTCCCATCCTCTTCGTACCGTTTTCTTGCCAGTTCCAGGGTCAAGCGAGCGGAGGCAAGTCCGGCGCGGGCGACTTTCAGGCGTTCCTCGCTGCGTTCCCAGTCGTCCTTGCTCACCGCGTTCTTCGGGAGCAACGCCGACTGCCTTTGATAGTCCTGCTCCGCCATTGTTAGTGTCGCTTCCCGCTGAGTCACTTCCGCCTCGGCCTTTTCAATCTCTGTAGGCGACAGGGACTCGACAGCCGCCAGCTTCGCTTCTGCCAAATCCAACTCGGCTTGGCGTTGGGCTACGATGGCCTGGAGGTCGGCCTTCTCCAATTCGGCGATGACTTGCCCGGCGCTCACGGAATCTCCGATGTTTGCCCGGAGCTTCTCCACTTTGCCGGAGATTCGAGCACCAACCCGGACCTCTGCACCCACTTGCGGCTTGACCGCGCCTGTTGCCAAGACCGACGAAGAAAAGTCCCGCCGGATCACCTGCGTTGTCGTGGTGGCAGGATCGACCGTTTCGGAGTCAGGCCACCTCCACCACCGCCAAACGGCAACGCTGGTTCCGGCGACGACCGCGCAGACGAGGAGCAATAGAACCCGCTTTCCTTTGCGACTCTTGCCCCGTTTCCTTGGTCTTCTGATTTGTCCGTCCGATTCCGGCGGAGGCATTTCCGACTGCGGCCGGACGGTTTTGCGTGTCGGCGGCAGGGCGGTTGCTGCGACAGCGACCTTCGTTGGGAGATCGACCTGATTGTCTGCCATTGGCTCTTTCATTCGGTTGGGCTGGCGTATGGAGCACAGCCCGCAAGAGACGCTGCCGCCTCAATCCTTGCCGCCCGTCCGAAGCACCTGCCCGATACCTCCCTCGTGGCCGCGGCCGGGGACCAACATCGGGCCGCCGCGGTCGCAGCCCGTACCGCTGCGCAGCATCTCGAAGAGCCGTTGTTGCTGCTCGGCCGTGAGCACCTTCTTTTCGGTCATCAACTGCTCAATCACCAAGCCCTGCATCTTGCGCTGGCCTGCAAGGATTTCCCCTTGCTTCGCTTTGATTGCGTCGAGGTCGGGATTCGGGGCGGCAAGTTGGTCGATAACGCCCCTTCGCAGTTCAGTGATCTGTCGGCAAACCTCGTCAGCAGAGGCCCGGAACGCCCGCAGGCGAGGCTCGATCTCCTTCCATTGGTCGGCACTGACGTTCAACTGGCGGTGAAGCGGACACCACACCGATGCGCTGTCTCCCGGCTCGCAACGCTTCTCCTGCGATTCGACGCGCGTGACGGCCGCGTAGGCGAGCCACACTCCCGCAAACGCCACGTTCAGGGCAATCGACAAGAGCACCAGTGCCGGCTTGGTATGTTTCCACATGGCTACGTTCCGTTGTGGTTCGGGGCGTTTGTCAGCGTCAGGTAACTCTGGGCGAGCGAACCGCCGGGGGCGTCCGTCAGATAGTCCAGTTGATAAACGGCAACTGGATCGGGCTCGATGGTCTGTTGAGGGATCGACGAATGCGCAGACCGCCAAGTCTGCTGGCCCATGAAAACCCCGATCAAAAGTCCCCCTGCCAGCGCCGCCGCTTGTGCGGCCTTCCTTCCGACCGGTGCCCGCAGCAACAGCCAACGTCGCCGCCAGAGTGACCCCGGCACCGGCCGACGCGCGGCTTGCCGCTCTCGGGCCGACGCCATGAGACGGTCGCCGAATCCCTCGGGGAATGCCGGCGGCTTGGGGAGACTCGTCAGGAGGACCGCCAGCCGGTCTTGCCGGGCCAAATGCTGGCGGCAGTCGGCGCAAGCACTTAAGTGCGCCTCAATACGTTCTCGCGTCCGAGGCATAAGTTCTTGCCGGGCAAGGCGATCCAGCTCATTTCGGACTGCTGCGCAGCGCATAAGTGACTCTCTCCAAAAATCAACTAACGCACGACACGGCTGAAACCCCCTCGGAGCTTCGGCTATTCGTCCAATAACCCGCCCAATTGCTGCTCCAACGACGCGCGTGCTCTGGCCAACAGCCGCTCTGCTCCCTTATCGGTGGTGTTCAGGGCGGCGGCAATCTCCCGGTAGCCGAGGTCTTCGTAATGGCGCAGGACCACGGCCATTTTCTGTGCCGCGGGGAGGGAGTCGAGGGCCCGCCGAACAGCGGCCGCGCGTTCACCGAGGATGGAGACGCCTTCGGGTGACGGACAGTTCGCGGCGAGGTCGGGAAGCTGTTGGTGCCGCCGAAGTCGCTTTCTACGAGAAAGATCAAAGCACAACCGGGTGACGATCCGATAGAGGTAGGTTCGGAAGCTCGCGGTGGGCTGATAGTGGCCGGCCGAATCGAGTATCCTGAGAAACGCCTCCTGGGCGATGTCTTCGGCGTCGGCCGTGTTGCCCAGGAAGCGGTAGGCCGCGTTCCAGGCCGAGGTCTGGTGCCGGCTGACGAGTTGCCCGAAGGCGGAGAGGTCTCCTCTCGCCACGGCGAGCATCAGTTCCTCGTCACTCGGCACTGACATACCCGTAACATGGTGCTTAAGCAGCCCGCGCGTGCTCAACCTTTTCGCGCAACTCCGCCAGCCGCGTACCGGGCACGGCCTCCTTGCTCTCCTGGACTCGCTGCAACTGTGCCTCGGCAAGCTCCAGGGTGGTCAACGACTGACGGACGATGACGTCCACGTCCTCTTTCGCCGCCACCAGTGCGGCCTGTTCCTGCGGGGAGAGCACGACCTGAATCGCACCCAGCGGCTCCCCCGCGTTTTCGATCACCCGGCCCGGCCCGATGCCCTCCTTGCCCGAGCCCAGCGTCACAAGACCGGTCGCGGGGGCCTTGACCGCGACCTCCGCGCCTGGCCTGGCCACCAGCCAGCCGGTTGCCGCAAGAAAGCTCGGCTCCCGGACCTTGGAGACGGCCTCCACAACCACGCCGGCCCGGCCCTGGGCCTCGGGCGAGAGCACGACGACACCCCGCGGAGCGCTAGCGTTCCCACGGTTGGGCTGGTCGGGCTGCGGCCCCTGGCACCCGGCCCAGAGGGGTACCAAACACACCCAGGCGGTCAGTTTCGGCAGTCGTGCGGGCATCAACGTCCTCGCTGGTCGACCCCGGGCCCCATCATCCCATTCTACACCGCAGGCGGCCCCCTTGCCCGACGCAAGAGTCACGGCAGAATGGGCTTCGCTACAACCGGCCCAGAGCGCCAATCGGGTGCGACCCACCCGTTCTCCGAGAAAAAGGGGACAGGTCCAATTTGCCGGAACGGCCCGAAGGGTGCTTCGCACAAATTGGACCTGTCCCCTTTTCTCCTCGCACGGGAAGGCGAACTTGACCCACGGCCGCGGCGGCCGTATGATCTACTGAATGAAGACCTTCTCTGCGAGAAAGCATACGCTAGTCAGGCTTCGCGCGGCCGTGGCCGGGTTGGCCGTGGCTGTTCTGCTGGTCTGCCCGTATGTCTGCATAGGCCAGGCCGGGGCAGCGCGGGCGGGGAAGGAACACACTCGGCAAAGCTGGTGCAACTGCTGCGGGCCGAATGAACCGGCCTCGGACCAGCCCGAGGGGAACCAGCCCGGCAGAGATCGGCCGAGCGACTCCGATTCCGGCACGCAGGGCGGGGATTGCCTCTGCCATGGCGCGGTCCTGCAATCGCCTCCGACCCCGCCCAGCTTGGATCACGCGCCTGCGGCATTCTTGCCGGTTGATGATCTGCCGGCTATGGCGAAGTCGTCCATCTTTGGTGACAGTCTCTTCGCGGTCGAGCATACCGCTTGTCACTTCGCCTCCGCCGATTCGGGGCGCGAGGTCCGCGCGCTCATCGAGTCCCTTCTCCTCTGATTGAGCGTTCTTGCTCCTCCCCGGCGCCTGCCGCGAGTGAACGCTGCTGGCGTGGGTCTGTCAGCCGTTGACGTTGGCCCGTCGTCTGCTTCACTTGCCGCCCGCGCGGAACGACGAGCATCTCGGCGGTCCAGATAGTCAGCAAGATCGAACGCTGGCTATCGCCCTTGTGCTTGGTATTCTCTCAACAACCTGACGCCGTTGGTAGGAGTTGTTTTATGGAGCACGTAACAATAGACCGCCCGACCAACCTTCGGTCGGTGCCCGCCCCCGCACCAGGCAACAACGGCGGGCAAGAGAAGGAAATGCCGCCGCGGGTGGAGACGGCGGGAGTCCAGCGGCGTTTCCGGGTGCTGCGTCGCTTCGGCCATTACCTCCCGACGTTGATGGTCATGGGCCTGCTTGCCGGGCTAGGCGTGTATGGGCATCACTCGGGTTGGGAACTGCCCAAATTCCGGGCGCTTGCCGGCAATGGCGTACCCGCCAGCGACGATTGGTGCGAAGAACATGGCGTGCCGGAATCGCAGTGCGTGGAGTGCAACCCGGACCTGCTGCCGCGAGGCAAGGATTACGGCTGGTGCAAGGAGCATGGCGTCCACAACTGTCCTCTCGAACACCCGGATGTCGCCCAGGTGAAGAGGACGCCGGAGGTTACGGAGGCGGACCGTCAGCGGGCAGCCCGGGCGATGACCTCAGCGCCGCGGCCGGAGAACAACGCCGTCTGCAAAAACTACCGACGACGAATCCAGTTCGCATCAGTGGAAGCGGTGAGGAACGCGGGCGTGGACGTGGAGCTGGTGGATCGGCAGCCGATCAGCGAGTGGATTTCAGCCAACGGCCAGATCACCTACGACCAGACCCGCTTTGCCAGCCTCTCGTCGCGCCTGCCGGGGACCGTGTGGCGCGTAGAGAGAATCGTCGGCGATCGAGTTCGGGCGGGCGAGGTCCTGGCCCTGGTCGATGCCGCCGAAGTGGGCCGGGCCAAAACGGAATTGATCCAAGCTTTGGCCCAGGAAGAACTGCAAAGGAAGGTCGTCAACCGGCTGGATACCCTCTCGTCGCAAGGTATCGTTCCCGGGCGTCAGTCCCAAACGGCTCAGACCGAGTACGTCCAGGTACGGGCGCGCTTGCTCAGCGCTCAGCAGGCACTCGCCAATCTTGGACTCCCCGTAGACGTCGAGCAGTTGCGGGGGCTGCCCGATGAGACGCTGACCCAACGCCTGCGACTGCTTGGCCTTCCCGAATACCACGTACGGCATCTCAGCCCGGAGGAAACCACGGCCAATCTCCTTCCCCTCAAGGCTCCGTTGGACGGGATCATCGTGGCTCGGCAGGTCGTGGCGGGGGAAGTCGTGGACGCCTCGCGGGTCTTGTTCCAATTGGCGGATACCAGCCGGATGTGGTTGACGCTGAACGTCTCGGGGGAAGACGCGGGCAGACTTGCCCTGGGACAGCCGGTTCGCTTCCGGCCCGACGGAGGCCGGGACGAGATGAGCGGAACGCTCTTTTGGATCAGCACCACAGCCGATCAACAGACGCGGATGGTGACGGTGCGTGCTGAATTACCCAATCCGCAGGGACAGCTTCGCAGCGAAACCTTCGGAGCAGGTCGGATTATTCTGCGAGAAGAGCGGGAGGCCATCGCCGTGCCCAGCGAGGCGATCCATTGGGAAGGCTGCTGCCATGTCGTGTTCGTGCGCGACAAGGGGTATTTCGACGGCAAAGATAGTCCCAAAGTCTTCCACCTTCGCACGGTGCGGTTGGGGGCCGGAAACGGGAAGTTTACGGAGATCCTTGCCGGCGTTTTGCCGGGCGAAGTCGTGGCGACCAAGGGCAGCGACGTGCTCCGCGCGGAACTGCTGAAAAATAACCTGGGCGAAGGCTGCTGCGCCGAATAAAGCCGCGACCGGTGGTCGCGGTCCGTGGCGCGACCACCGGTCGCGGCTTTATGGCAGTCGAAGGGCGATCCATGCTCAACTGGATAATCGATTCCTCGTTGCGGAATCGCGGCCTGGTCATGGCCGTTGCGTTGGCACTAGCCGCCGTGGGTGCTGTCTCGCTCTGGCATCTGGACATCGATGCTTTCCCCGACACTACCCCAGTCCAGATCCAGATCAACACCGTCGCTCCCTCCCTTGCGCCCGAGGAGGTGGAGCGGCAAATCACCTTCCCCGTCGAGCAGGCGATCAGCGGGCTGCCGGGCCTGGAAATGGTACGTTCCATTTCCAAGTTTGGGCTGTCGCAGGTGGTCGTCACGTTCCACGACGCAACCGACATCTATTTCGCCCGGCAGCTTGTGAACGAGCGGCTCGGCACCGTGGCACTCCCCGAGGGCATCGAGCGCCCGCAGATGGGGCCGGTTTCCACGGGTTTGGGAGAAGTCTTCCATTACGTTCTGACCTACGACGGGTACGGCGGAAAAGGGAACAGTCCCCATTTGCCGGAACGGCCCGAAGGGTGCTTCGCACAAATGGGGACTGTCCCCTTTTCCGAAGAGGAACGCGTCAAGAAGCTCACCGAGTTGCGGACCATTCACGACTGGGTGGTCAAGCCCCAACTCCGCTCCGTTCCCGGCGTCGCCGAGGTAAACAGTTGGGGCGGCTATCAGAAACAGTATCAGGTTCGCATCGACCCCAACCGGTTGGTCAAGCACGGCCTGACGTTCGACCAGGTCGTGGAGGCCGTCAAGGAAAACAACCGCAATGTCGGCGGCGGAAACATCGTCGTGGGGGCCAGGATGCTGCTGGTCCACGGCCAGGGCCGGACGATCAACCTGGAACAGATCAACAACATTACCATAACCGCCAAGGACGGCGTGCCGATCCGCGTGCGCGACGTGGCCGACGTACAGACCGGCCACGAAATCCGGCTGGGAGCCGTGACGGCCCACGGCCGCGGCGAAGCGGTGCTCGGCCTGGGCTTCATGCTCATGGGCGAAAACAGTCACGAGGTCACGTCGGCGCTGAAAAACAAGCTGGCAAAGATTCGGGAGACCCTGCCGCCGGGCGTGACGATCCAGACGGTGTACGACCGCACCGAGTTGGTGGACCACGTAATCGACACGGCGCGGAAGAACCTGTTTGAGGGTGGATTGCTGGTCATCGCGATCCTCTTCATGTTCCTCGGCAAACTTCGTGCAGGGCTGATCGTTGCCCTGGCAATCCCTCTGTCGATGTTGTTTGCCTTCTCGGGGATGCTGCGCTTCGGCATCGCGGCCAGCCTGCTGAGTCTGGGTGCCATCGACTTCGGCATGATCGTCGATAGCTCCGTGGTGATGGTCGAGAACTGCGTTCGGCATCTGGCCGCTGCGACAAAGGGGACAGTCCCCATTTGCCGGAACGGCCCGGAGGGTGCTTCGCACAAATGGGGACTGTCCCCTTTGTCGCAGCCAAGCCGGCTGGACGTGATCCGCGACGCGGCCATCGAGGTTCGCAAGCCGACGATGTTCGGCGAACTCATCATTATGATCGTGTACCTGCCGATCCTGACGCTTGAGGGCATCGAAGGCAAACTGTTCCGCCCGATGGCTCTGACCGTCATCATGGCCCTCGCCGGGTCGATGGTCCTCTCGCTCACCTTAATGCCGGTGCTGGCCAGCCTGACGCTCCCCAAGCGGATCGAAGAGCGGGAACCTTTTCTGATGCGCATTGCCCATCGCATCCACAATCCGCTCCTGCGGGTCTGCATGGAGCACAAGTTCCTTGTCGTCGGCATTACCCTGGGCGTGCTCGTGGCCGCGTTCGGGATGATTGCCCCCAATCTGGGCTCCGAGTTCGTGCCAAAACTGTCGGAAGGGTCGATCGTGATCAACGTCATTCGGCTGGCGGGAATCGACCTCGAAGAGTCGATTCGCTACAACACTCAGATGGAAAAGGCCCTCCTGGCGGCTTTCCCGGACGAGATTCAGTATGCCTGGAGCCGCATCGGCAGCGCTGAAGTCGCTACCGACCCGATGGGAGTGGAACTGTCCGACATCTTCATCACGCTGAAGCCGCGAGAGCAGTGGAGACGGGCACGCACCCAGGACGAGTTGACGGAACTGATCCAGAAGGAACTCCGCGACCTGCCGGGACAACGGCTTGCCATGACGCAGCCCATCGAGATGCGAATGAATGAGATGATCTCCGGCGTCCGCTCGGACGTGGCCGCCATCTTGTTCGGCGACGACTTCGACGTGCTGGTGAAGAAGGCCGCCGAGATCGAACGGGTTGTGAAGTCGATTCCTGGGGCGGCGGACGTGAGCACCGAGCAGATCACCGGGCAGCCCGTGCTGCAAATCCGCGTCAACCAGGACGAGATCGCGCGCTACGGCATCGCAGCCAAGACCGTTCTCGATATAGTCGAGTCGCTGGGCAGCAAGCAGGTGGGAGAGGTTTACGAAGGGCAGTTGCGGTTTCCACTGATCGTTCGATTGCCCGAGAGCGTACGCGCCAGCCCCGAAGCCATTGGGGCGGTCCTCGTGACGACGCCCTCCGGCCAGCGCATCCCCTTGTCGCGTCTGGCAACCATCGAAACCGTGGAGGGACCGTCCACGATCAAACGCGAATGGTATCAGCGGCGGATCACCGTCTCGGCCAATGTTCGCGGACGGGACATGGTGGGTTTCGTGGCGGATGCCAAGCGCAAGATCGCCGAGAAGGTCCAGTTGCCGCCAGGCCGCTACAACGTCACGTTTGGCGGTCAGTTCGAGCACTTCGAGAGCGCCCGCCGACGCCTGATGCTCGTGGTTCCTCTTGCCATCCTCCTGATTTTCGCGCTCCTCTTCCTGACCTACCGCAACGTCATCGACGCGCTGCGGGTCTTTACCGGCGTGCCGCTCGGCTGGGTCGGCGGCATCCTTGCGCTGTGGCTGCGGGACATGCCCTTTTCCATCTCCGCGGCCATCGGGTTTATCGCCATGTCGGGGGTCGCAGTGTTGGACGACATGATCCTGGTGTCCTACATCCGTCAGCTTCGGCGCAAGGGTCTGCCGCGGGATGAGGCGGTGCGGGTCGCGGCCGTCACTCGCCTCCGCCCCGTGCTGATGACGACGCTCGTGGCCAGCCTCGGTTTTGTGCCAATGGCGTTGAGCACGGGCATGGGAGCGGAAGTGCAGCGACCGCTGGCGACCGTAGTGATCGGCGGGGTCATTAGCGCAATGGTGATGTCCTTGCTTGTCATCCGCGTCCTCTATGTGCTGTTCGATTCGGCCGCGGGTGGGATCGTATGGTTGATGAATCGGCTGTTCGCAACACGTGCCGAGCAGTTGGCTTGGCTGATTGGCGAATACAGAGAAGAAGAGACTACTGAACGAGCCGACACGGACTCGCGGCGCGTGCCCGAGCCGGTTTCGGCATAACTTGATGCAGGCGACTTGCCTGGAGGAGGATTCGATGGAGTTGATGTCTTGGGTACGAACAGTTTCGTTTTCGATGGCTGCGCTGGCCGGATTACTGGCCGCCGGCTGCGGAAAGACCGCGACGAAAGGACCGGAGGCAGCACAACCGGCGACACCAGCGGCAGGCACCGACGACCACAGCGGGTCGTGGTGCAGTGAGCATGGCGTGCCGGAGGAGATATGCGCCCAGTGCAACGCGAAACTCGCGGCGGAGTACCAACAGAAAGGTGATTGGTGCCAGGAGCACAACCGGCCGGAGTCGCAGTGCTTCCTCTGCAACCCGAAGCTCGAAGCCAAGTTTGCCGCGGAGTACGAGGTGAAGTACGGGAAAAAGCCACCCAAGCCCGCAGCCGGGTGAAGCCCGCGACCCCGGGCGGTGGCAGACCACTTTGCGTGCCGTCACGCTACGGCGAGTTCCGTACGCCCATGATGGGCAGCAGGCGAGGGCGCGCCATGGCAGGCGAAGACAACTCGGCGGCCGCCACCACGGCGGCCGACAACGGGTAACATGCTCGTGATCCCGGCCGCCAATGCTCGCCGGCTCCTCCGCAGAGGCCTTGCACGGTCGGCCAATATCTGGTCTGCTGATCCACTGTCAAGCGCACAGATCAGCCTTCCCATGACACCCAACCCCTTCCTCGGCGTGAGCCTGCACTCGGTCGGCGGCCTGGCAGCCGGCAGCTTCTATATCCCCTTCCGCAAGGTCAAGCACTGGGCCTGGGAAAGCTACTGGCTCGTCCAGGGCCTGCTGGCCTGGATCGTGATGCCCTCGCTGGTCTCCGCCTTCACGGTCCCGCATCTGTTGGGAGTGATGTCCACCGTCGAGTGGCAGACGTTTGCGGCGGTCTATCTGTTCGGCGCCCTTTGGGGCGTCGGCGGCCTGACGTTCGGCCTCAGTGTGCGCTATCTGGGGATGTCGCTCGGATACGCCGTGGCCTTGGGATTCTGCGCCGCGATCGGCACGCTGGTGCCGGCGATTGTCCGCGAGGCCTTCCCCGCCGAGCTGATGATCTGGCTGCTCTCCGGGCCCGGGCACCGCTCGGGTACCATGCAAAGCATGGTCGGAGTGGTCGCCGCCAGCGACTTTCCGGCCGTCATCCGCCAGGATTTCCCCGCCAATCTGGCCGCACCCTCAGGGCTGGCGATCCTGGCCGGCGTGGCAACTTGTCTGGCGGGCATTGCCATCTGTGGCTATGCGGGCGTCTGCAAGGAACGCGCACTGACCGACCAACAGAAGAAGGAGACCATCCGGGAGTTCGCCCTGATCAAAGGGTTCGCCGTGGCGGTTTTCGCGGGTGTGATGAGCGCCTGCATGGCGTTTGCCTTCGCTGCGGGAAAACCGATCACCCAGGCGGCCGAGGCGGCGGGGACGGAAGTCTTCGTGAACAACCCGGTCTTCATCATCGCCATGGCCGGCGGTTTCACCACGAATCTCCTCTGGTGCTTGGTGCTGAATGTCAAGAACCGGTCGATCCGGGACTACGTCTCCGGCCCGGCCGCCCGACTGGCGCAGAACTACTGCCTGGCCGGCCTGGCCGGCATGATCTGGTACCTTCAGTTCTTCTTCTACGGCATGGGAACCGCAGTGATCGGCCAAAAGTATGGCTTCTCGAGTTGGAGCATCCACATGGCCTTCATCATCGTCTTCAGCAACCTTTGGGGGATGCACTTCAAGGAATGGAAAGGGGTCCAGCGGCAGACGCTGATGCTGGTCTGGGCCGGTATCCTGGTGCTGATCCTCTCGACGCTGGTCATCGGCTGGGGCAACTACCTCGCGGCCCAGCCACCCCAGCAGCCCCGCGATCAGTCGTTAATACACACTGGGTCAACGGAGGGATTAGGGATTGGGGATTAGGGATTGGGGATGGCGGCGGGAAGGCCCAGATGTGCACCAATCCCTAGATAGGCTTGCGTGATTCCGGAAAAAGGGGACAGGTCCAATTTGCCGGAACGGCCCAAAGGGTGCTTCGCACAAATTGGACCTGTCCCCTTTTTCCTCCCCAATCCTTAATCCCTTCTTCCGGGAGAACCGTAACCATGCGCAGAGAAACCACGACCTCCCGCCAGCGGATGCTCCAGGCGCTGAACCACCAGGTCCCCGACCGGGTCCCCATCGACCTGGGAGGCAACCAGACGGGCATCCACAAGTTCGCCTACCGGGCGTTGCTGGAGCACCTGGGCATCGAGGACGAGCTGGCGATCATGGATCCCGTGCAACAGCTCGCCCGGCCGTGCGAAGCGCTGTTGGAGCGCTTCCACGTCGATACCCGCTACATTGCCGCAGGGTCGGCCGCCGGCTTCGACGGCCGGATCGTCACCCGCCGGCACGACGGCCGCCTCTGGCACGATCTGACCGACGAGTTCGGCGTCACCTGGTCCATGCCCGACGACCGGCCCTATTACATGGACATCTCCGATCACCCGCTGGCCTACGACACTCTCACAGACCTGGCCGACTACCCCTTTCCCAAGGGCGACGACCCGGGCCGCTTCGCGGGTCTCCGGGAGCGGGCCCTGGAGCTGAGAAACCACACACCCTACGCGGTGGTGAGCGGCATCTCGGGCGTGGTTTACGAAACCTGCTGGTACATGCGCGGCCTGGAACAGTGGTTCCGCGACATGCTCACCGAGCCCGACTTCTGCGCAGCCCTGCTGGACCAAACACTGAAGTTCTGGCTCGACTTCTTCCGCGTGTTTCTCGACGAGGTGGGCGACCTGGTCGACGTGATCATGATCGGCGACGACCTGGCCGGTCAGAGCGGCCCGCTGTTTCGGCCCGATTTCTACCGCGCCGTGGTCAAACCACGCCACCGGCGGCTCGTGCAGTACATCCGCTCGCGGACCTCGGCCAAGATCTGGTACCACACCTGCGGCTCCTGCCTGGAGTACATCCCCGACCTGCTGGATAACGGCATCCACGCGCTGAACCCCGTCCAGATTGGCGCCGCCCGCATGGATCCGGCCGAGCTGAAGGCCCGCTTCGGCGACCGGCTGGTCTTCTGGGGCGGGGCGATCGACGCCCAGCACGTTCTGCCCTCGGCCTCCCCCGAAACCGTGCGCCAGCACGTCCGCCGAAACCTGGAGATCTTCAAGCCCGGCGGCGGCTACGTCTTCAACAACGTGCACAACATCCAGGCCGGCGTGCCCCCGGAGAACATCGTGGCCCTCTTCGACGCGGCCTACGAGTACGGCTTCTACGATGGTTAGAACTGCAAATTGGCAATTGAGAAATGCAAATTGCCAAATGGTGCCGCAGCCTCAGGCAATTTGACATTTTCAATTTGCAGTTCTCAATTGGCAATATACCAAACCATCTCTTCTCTGGCTGCGGCTCTGCTGCCCCCAGCGAGGACGGGCACTCACACCCGCTTCTGCGTAACCAACCGCGCGAAATGCTCAAACGACCTGTCGTAGGTCCGCTCCGCAGCATCGGGGAAGCAACAACCGGGAATCTGTCGGCTGCGCAGGTGATAGCTGATACACTCGCAGCAAATCCCCTTACGAGAGCACGGCTCGTAACTACAGTTGCACGACTCCCGATTCTGCTGTTGCCTGCATTCCATGAGTCACTCCTACGGCCACTTCGTGAGAAAAGAGCGCAAAGGACCAAATCGCGTGATCCGGCTCGCCCGGACTCGATCCCTATTCTTACCCGCTGCGCCCCCGCGGTCAACTACCGTAGGGTGGGCGGTTCCGGCCGTGGAGCGGCCAGGTTCACCCGCCGTTCCGGCAGACAGCCTGGGCTGCCCCTCGGCCCCGCGTCGCCAGCCGTGTCGCCGGTGTGCGGCAAGTTTTTCTGGCGGATGCGTGGGTGGCTGGCGGTCGGCCGCAGGCCGCCCCCAGCAGGCTCATCTGGGGGCTCGCTCCGCTCGACCCCAGG
>Ga0315291_10000386_pt1 | contig 57735 bp, 51 predicted proteins | sample YL17G12_20_MG_FD_203070 | JGI IMG/M metagenome (GOLD analysis project Ga0315291, IMG submission 203070) | Sediment microbial communities from Yellowstone Lake, YNP, Wyoming, USA - YL17G12_20 | ecosystem: Environmental > Aquatic > Freshwater > Lake > Sediment | place: USA: Wyoming | collected... | reverse complement strand
CAGGAAAAAGTTAACGTCTTTCTTACTTACTACCACTATGACCGGCCCCACATGGGCTTGGAAATGCTAACACCCCATCAGTTCGCTATGTCGCATTTGACATGAAACAGAACGGTGTCTTGCAATAAAGTTAAAAAATATGTATAATAATATCTTAATAATTTAAAAAATAAAGAAATGCCCATTGATACACCTGATACCCCAATATTAGAGCAGATTGAAAGGCTACCTCAAGGTTTAACTGATGAGGATATTAATCAAATCAGAAATTCTGTGAAATTAAGCTTGTATGCTGAAAGTTTGGCTGGGCAGAAGGCTGAAGTTGAAAAAATTTGCGCAAATTCGGAAATTAAAGAAGAGCGAACGTTTTCCAGGAAGGACATTGAAAAGCTTATCGCGCTCTTTGCTATGGCTAATAAATTGGAAGTGGAAAATTTAAAAGTTGCCAGAATCATCACTGATAAACAGGGAACTTTGCTTGTACTGGAGGTTAAATCTCCCGATCCTGATGGAGGGTATAAGCTTATTAGTTATACCCTTAGAGGGCGGCACGGAAATAATAAAAGCGGAACAACCAACCTCAGTATGATTTATTTGGATAAAGATGATATGCCTATACAAGATAGTAGTGGAGATACTATCGTAGAGTATATGGATGGAAAATGGCGTTTTCTGACTTAAGCAAACCAGCAATCGGGGTCTTCCCGCGAAATGCGAGGAGGTCTGGAGGAAGGGTGGGGTATTTCGCGGGGTAAAGGAGAAATTTACGAAAGCTGAAGTTGTTTTTGTTTACAAAAATACGAAAGCTGAAGTAAAAACACCACACGGGGCCCCCGCGAAATGCGAGGAGGTCTGGAGGAAGGGTGGGGTATTTCGCGGGGTAAAGGAGGAATTTACGAAAGCTGAAGTTGTTTTTGTTTACAAAAATACGAAAGCTGAAGTAGAATTCCGACGTGCCCAGGTGGTGTAATTGGTAGCCACGTAGCGTTCAGAGCGCTATGCTCGCAAGGGCGTGGAGGTTCAAGTCCTCTCCTGGGCACCATTCCTAATCTAACTTCCGACTTTTAACAATTGACAATTAACTTTGGCTCAACTTAAAAAAGTCAAAGGTCATACGTCAATGGTCAATTGTTCGTATATTATAGCCTCTCAATTTCTTTCTGGTTTACAACATTAAGAATATTATCTTCAGTTTTCAGATAATCCGTGAATAATATCCCGTCCAGATGATCTATTTCGTGCTGTACGACCCTGGCGTTAAATTTTTCAAGTTTTAATATCCTTTTTTCGCTTTTTGTATCTCTGTATTCCACAACAATATCTTTATAGCGCTCAACTTGCCCCCACCTTCCTGGCAGGCTCAAACACCCCTCTTCTCCGAATTCAGTTTCATATGAATGATCGATTATCTCAGGATTTATCATCGGAATCAGGTTTTTTCCGTCTAAAAGCACCACAATTACTCTTATTTTTTCACCGACTTGAGGCGCGGCAAGTCCTACGCCTTTTTCCGCTTTCATGACTTTACCCATTTCCTTGATTAATTTCAGGATTTTTTTATCAATCAGCCTGACTTGCTCAGACTTTTTTCGCAGCACTTTGTTGTTTTCACCTGTTTCAATCTTTAATTGCATTGTAGTTAACGATGTAACGAAGTAACGACCTGCCCGCCGGCAGGTGGGTGTAACGAAGTAACAATAGCCGAAAATCTGAGAATCTGACAACAAAAAAGTTATCACGTTATTTCGCTATCTCGTTACCTCGTTTTTAATAGATACGCCTCGATAAACAAATCCAAATTCCCATCCATAACCTTATCGATTTGACTGGTCTCAGCTTCTGTGCGGTGGTCTTTGACCATAGTGTATGGCTGGAAGACGTAAGAGCGGATTTGGTTACCCCATGCGGCTTCCTTATAGCCGCCTTTCAGCTCCTCCACTTTTTCCTTTTTTTCTTCAGCCATTTTTTGCATAAGTTTTGCCTTGAGCACCTGCATAGCCTGAGCTTTATTTTGTGCCTGCGACCTTTCGCTTTGGCACGAAACGACAAAACCTGTCGGCAGATGAGTTATACGCACAGCGGAATCCGTCTTGTTTACGTGTTGGCCGCCTGCGCCACTCGACCTATAAGTATCGATCCGCAAATCTTTTTCGTTTATCTGGACACCCTCTTCTTCTGAAAGCACAGGCAATACTTCAACTAAGGCAAAAGATGTCTGGCGCAGGTTTTTGGCGTTAAAAGGGGAAAGACGCACAAGCCTGTGAACGCCATGCTCTGATTTAAGATAGCCATATGCCAGCATGCCTTTTATTTCGATAGCGGCGCTTTTGATGCCAGCCTCAGCACCCATATTCCTTTCGCGGATTATCGCGGTAAAACCATGGCCTTCCGCATATCGCAGATACATACGCATCAGCATTTCGGCCCAGTCCTGCGCGTCCACCCCACCGGTGCCTGCGGAAATAATCAGTATCGCGTCGTTTTTATCATACGGACCATTCAGAACAAGTTCAACATGGGCTTTTTCATATATATTTTTCAGATTTTCCGCTTCGTTATTGAAATCATTTATCTCATTCGCATTATTTTCATCGATGATTTGCGAGAATTCCTCAATATCATCGCGTTTTTTCTTGATCTCAGCCCATTTTTCTGCCAAATTTGTCCAGTATTTTAGTTCTTTTAATACCGATTCAGCGTTTTTCCGATCAGCCCAAAAACCTTCAGCGCTTGAGGTATCCAAAGCCTTTTTGCGTTTTTCTCCAACTTCCAAACCGTCAAAGATATTGGAGATCTTTATCAATGGCAGAGAACAGGTCTTTTAAATTAATTTTTAAGTCCATTGCAGAAACTCCATGGTTAATAAATATCGTTAAAAGCTTACCATTGAGTTGATTAGTGGGCAATGTTTTCCTCGTAAAACGAAACAACACTTCGGCAACGCTCAGTGTCGCCGACACTTCGGCAACGCTCAGTGTCGGCGACACGACGACATAACGATACAACATGTCGTTTCGCTTGCCTTGCCAGCAGGCAGGTCGTGTTATTATGTTATTAAAAGTTCTTGATTTTATTAAATTAAAATGTTATAATAATAAGATAACTTTGAAAAAAGTTATCAAATTTAATTCTTAATTTTTCAGCAAAATGAAAAAATACCTCAAACTTTTACCGTTGCTCGCCGCCGGCCTGACCGCGATGGGCTTCAAAAATGTTTCCGCATCGGATAAGAATCTGACTTTCACATTGAAAAATTTCCGACTGTGCGTGAACTTCAATTAATTTGGCAATTCTGCCGAGCAATTTAAATCTTAACCTGCAATAACATGCAAAAAGCTTGGAAATACCTTCCATTAGTCCTGATTGGCCTGGGTGCCCTTGGCAAATATGTCATGAAGCGCCGCATGGAACAGGAATTGGTTACAATCACTTTAGATATTGACGTCTAAACACGGATCAGCAACCGATCCCGAACAGAGAACGGGATGCGAGGCCGTCTGAATCCGGGCCCTGACTTTAATCGGGACTGACCGTTGAATCCTACCAATAATTTTAAAAGGTTGTATCATGCCTTTGCCCTCCGGCAGACAAGGTACAATTTTTTTAATCTCTGGTTTGCGACGTGAATAGCGTCGCGATTCTACACTACATAAATTATGATCGGCATTTTCGATTCAGGATTTTGCGAACCAATCGGAGGTCTTTAGTTTAGACCGCATGGTTTTTAACCCAGCAGGAAAGCGACTGGCTGATCGCGGCGCAGAGGTTCGGCATATCGCGGATGATTTTGCGTTTTTCTTCGACTTCCAAACCGTCAAAGATACTGGAGATCTTTATCAATGGCGGCAAATAGGTTTTTTAAGTTATTTTTAGGTCCATTGCAGATACTCCATGGTTAAAAAATATCATTAAAAGCTTACTATGAAAAACCAAATAACGAAATATTGAATAGTGCTAAGTACACAGTGCTTCACTGTCGCTCGCGAGCGACGTGATGCTTAGTGCTTAGTAATAAATTCCGCACACCGCCTCTCGGCCATGAGCTCCCGCTCGGGCCTGAGGGCCTCATGGCCTCGAACGGCGAGGCCGAATGGCACTAAGCACTCCGCATTAAGCACTAAGACGTTGACTTTTCCTCTAAATTTTGATAAAATAAAGAGATAACAATATACAGAATACAAATAAAAACAAAATATATGCCTGGAGAAAATAAAAATTTAAGCCAGACTGGCGGTTTGAAGCCCGATCCACAGCAGGTAAAAAAACTGGAAAACGACCTTAAAAACGCGTTTAAAGATGACCGTTTTAAGGATGTTAAAATGATTGCCAGCCAGCTTAAAATGATAGATCCGGAAAACCATTTGGCCGACTATCTCTCAGAAAAAGCAGATAAAATATTTACGGAACAGGTTAAGAAGGCAAATGCAGATAAGATAAAATTCTTTGAAAAACAGCTTAATGAAGCATTTAAACAAGGAAAGCTTTTAGAAATAGCAAAAATTGCAGGGGAAATCAAAAAAGTGGACCCTGAAAATAAAGTAGTAAAAGAGATCGAAACAAGGATAGATAAGGCTAAAGCTGCTTTGGATAAGCAGGTCAAAAAAGAAAAAATTAAAAATTTAGAAGGTTCACTTAAAGAATTACTTAAAAATAATAAATGGGATGACGTGGTTAGCAAGGCGAATGAGTTACTGAAATTGGACGAAAAAAACAGCGACGCGATGAAAGCATTAATTAAAGTCGCAAACGAAAAAAAAGCTGATGTAAAAAACCTAATAAATTTAACAACTGTCACGCAGCCACAAAAAACAGCTGAAAAATCGTTGGAAATAAAGAAAAAGCCAGGATTTTTCGCAAGGCTTTTCGGATGGGGAGAAGAAGTGCCGGCAAAAATAGAAGTTAAACCAGATATAAAAAAGCCCCTAGAAAAAATGCAGACCATAAGCATGGCCGTTCCGAAAAAAGAAGGAACAAAACCGATTCAGGCAACAAAACCGGCAACTCTGCCTGTAAAGAAGATTCAAGAAGAAAAAAAGGAGGTAGACATTCAAAAAGCCCAAAAAGAACAAATCAAACTGCTTGAAAATAATCTGGAAGAGGCTTTGGAAGAAAAGAATAATTTTGCAATCAAATCGGCTATAGATACATTAATAAAAGCTGATCCAGAGAACAAATCAGCAAAAAAAGCTCAGGTAAAATTGGATGAGGAAAAGGAAAAGCTTGAAAAAGAAGCCAGAAAAGAAAAGATAGACGGATTAACAAATGAAATAAAAGAATTCATGAAAAATGAAGAATGGGATAAGACAGTGAATTTTGCTAATGAATTACTGAAAGTCGAGTGGAATAACAGCCTTGCCGTTAAAGCGCTAAAAAAAGCGGCTGAGGCAAAAAATGTCCAGTACGATACGCTGGTTAAGGTCACTGCACCAAAAGAGAAAGAGACAAAGTTGGGTTTTTTCGCCGGATTATTCGGAGAAAAAGCAGAAGTGCAAAAAGAAGAGCTTAAAGAGCCCGTTAAGCCTATACCTGCAATGCCTATAAAAACTGAAGCTAGAGTAACACCAACACCTTCAGCTAAAACTATTGAGTCAGCGAAAGCCAAAAGTATGGGAGTTGCTACTCCATCAGATTTTTTTGTGCAAAGGCCTTCAATGATCAAACCTGAAGTTCCAAAAAAAGAGGAGGCAGCGCCATCTATACCTACGCTAAAACCTGCTGCAGCTGTCCCCCAAGTTAAAGTTGAACCAATTGCACCCGCACCTTTGTCGGCAGTTAAAAAGCCTATGGAAGCTCAAACGGTCGCTAAGGCTTTGGAAACTAAGCAAAAAACAGCGCCAGAAACGGCAAAACCGAAAGAAACCGAATCGGAAAAGGGTAACATTTTTACAAAATTATTTGGCAAAAAGGTTGAGCCGGAAAAGCCGACAGAATCTATTATTGAGACAATAGTGTCACAGGCTGAACAGGGTAGGAAAGTGACCAGGGAATTCAAGGCAAAAGAAGAAGGGACCGCAGAAAATTTCGTGAAATTTTCAAATTTATTCTTAAGATTTTCTGTGGTCTTTATCGTTTTAAGCGCTGCATTTTTTTATGTTACTAATATCGACGAAGACAATTTGGCCCTCTCAATGCTAGACCAAAAAAATAATGCCATTCAGTTAAAAAACGCTGCAGAATCATTGAGGAAATCAGAAAAAGATAAAACAGATATACAAGAAGAAATCACGCGATACGAAAAGGGCTATGAGAATGAATATAAAACTACAATAGATATAATCAAATCAAAGAGAATAGACTGGCCTGATTTAATCAGGAAGTTAAATGAAGTAACAGAATCGGTTTATGAAAAAAATGCATTAGCACAATATGTCCAATATAATAATTATTCTTATGATGTTGCAGATGGAAAGTTGACAGTAAGTGCTACATTAAGCGATCCGTTAGGTAAAAATCTGACAAAACTCGCTGAATTAGAGGAAGCTTTTACGTATTACCCGAAAGATAAGAATGATCCGAATGATAAGACAACGCCTTATTTTCAAAATCTTCAGGAGTTCCGCAGTTATGCAAAAAGTTTTAACAAAGCTACCGGACGATATACTTCCAATTTTACGCTTTCATTATCTACAAAAATACAAACTAATAAATAATTTGAAATCCTCCGCTAAAAATGGACCAACCTCTAGTTGAAAAATTTAATCACTAAATAAATTAAGTTATGCCTGACGAGAATAAAAATCCACAAACAACAGAAGATAAGGCCAAAAAAAATATTTTTGCAATGACTTTTGAGAAATTGAAGAGGGGAAAACTTGAAGTAAGAAAGAAGAATTTACAAAAAGGTTCGATTTATTTGATTATTGCAGTTTTAATCCTCATTCCTTATTCTATATGGTTTCTTTACCCCCAACTCAACAGTTATCTAAGTTTTAACCAGGCTCTGAATAGTTATGAAAAACAGATAAGGGATAATGAAGTAACCGTTGCTGACCTTACTAAGACAAGAGACCTTCATAAAGCCGCTTATGACAAAGAATTTAAAGCGGAACAGGATGTCTTAAAACAAGTATTTCCTGAAACAACGGAAAAACTCGAAGTAATAAAACTTATGGAGAATTTTGCCACGCAGTTAAATGCAGAACATCCGCCTTTTGAATTCACTTCAATAAGTTTTGATCAGTCAAAAAAAGAAAATAATTATACTGTCCTGCCTTTCCAAACCTCAATACATTCAAGCCAGAGTAATTTTGAAACATTTCTAGGCCTTATTAAATTAACCGGTGATTATGACCCCAAAAACCAGGATCACATACGGCTGATGTCAATTTCAAATATCACTTTGAAATACAGGGGTGTGGATAAAAACGGAGTAGACCAAGGTGTTGATTTTAATGTCAAGCTATTAGCTTATTCACGTTAATTTTTAGATAGTGCTTAGTGCTTAGCAATAAATTTCGCACTCCGCACTAAGCACTCCGCACTAAGCACTCCACACTAATAAATTATTAAATGGCAATTATCCAACCTGAAATACCACCGACACTGCTTTCTTTTGCCCCATCCAAAGGGGGTGCGGTTTCACAGGGTGTGGTTACAACAGCAAGCCCTATGCCATCTGTGCTAGAGCCTCCCCCTCCGCCAAAAGCTGTGCCTGCCCAGAAAAATCAAAGCGTGGCTAGTTCGGTATCGGATGAAAAAAAGAGGGCGGAACAGGAAAAGGCTGTTTCATTAAGCAGGCTTAAAGAAGCGCTTATAAATTCAATAATCTCAGGTAACATTCCTCAAATCGTTATGAATATGATCACTTACGCCACAAATATGGGCGCAAGCGATTTCCATATCGAACCTCAGGAAAAACTCGTCCGTATCCGTTACCGTGTTGACGGTGTTCTGAGGCTTATCATTGAATATCCTACCAATATTCACTCTGCTATTGTTTCCCGTGTTAAGATCATGTCCGGCCTTAAAATAGATGAACAAAGGATCCCGCAGGACGGGCGTCTTCAGATAACCACAGAAGACAACAGGAGCCTGGATTTGCGCATATCCACTTTGCCAACGGTAAACGGTGAAAAGATCGTAGGCCGTATTCAGGATAAATCCAAAACCATTCCTGATCTTCCGGATTTAGGAATTCAGGGGGAAAACATGAATAAAATGGAACGTTTCACGAAATTGCCCAACGGAGTTATTCTGGTCACAGGCCCTACGGGCAGCGGAAAGACCAACACGCTTTATTCCGCGCTTAACCGCCTGAACACAATCGGCGTTAATATATTGACATTCGAAGATCCAGTCGAATATCAGATGGATGGTTTGAACCAAAGCCAGATGAAACCGGATATCCATTATGACTTTGCCTCAGGTCTGCGTACAGCCTTGCGCCAGGATCCAAATATCATAATGGTGGGAGAAATTCGTGACCAGGAGACTATTGATATCGCTATCCGCGCCGCCCTTACGGGACACCTTGTTCTTTCCACAGTACATACCAATAGCGCTGTCGGAACGCTTACTCGTATAACAGATATGGGGATGAAAGGATTCTTAATCGCTTCAGCTATCCGGGGCATCATCGCTCAGCGCCTTGTGCGCAGAGTTTGCTCAAATTGTAAGGAATTTTACGTTCCTGATCCTAAATTAATAGAGGAGATAAAATCAGAGCTTAAGGGTGTAAGCGAGAAACATCTGGACCCGAAACTTCTTAAAGATATTCACCTTGCCCGCGGAAAAGGCTGTGAAAAATGCAGTGACACTGGCAAAAAAGGGCGCATGGGTATTTTTGAAATAATGGAAATGGACCGTGAAATCGGCACTTTAGTGCTTAGGAACGCTCCGGATTCTGAATTGATGGATTGCGCTAAAAAGAACGGGATGATAACCCTTAAACAGGATGGTTATATTAAAGCCCTGCAAGGTGATATTCCGATTGAGGAGGTTTATCGCGTTGTCCAATAACTTAAACTGTAAATCCTAATTTCAATTCAAATCCTAATAACTAAGCTCTAATCTCTAAACAATATCAAATGATCAAATTACCAAACGACCCAAACTTACCAAACGACCCAAACTTACCAAACAATCCAAATTTTTGGGAGTTTGGTTTTTGGGTAATTGGAATTTTAATATTTGAATTTTGAATTTGTTTAGAATTTAGATATTAGAATTTAGAACTTAAAAATTATGAGCCCAGCAACACTACATATAGGTGCCGCACCAGTTACCGAAGAAGTGATAAAGGAAAAGCCGAAAGAGCCTGAAAAGCGCGTAAAAAAGGCGGCAAACATAATAGACCAGCTAAACATGTATTTTGGCAAATTCGCACCGATTAAAGATGACGATAAGGTGAGTTTTTTCAGATTGCTGGCAACAATGATAAATGCCGGTATTACTCTTACGAAAGGCTTGAGAATACTTGTGGACCAGATCGAGAATCAGCATTTTAAACAGATTATATCCGATATCGCGTTCAAAATTGAAAGCGGATCAAGCTTTTCTGAGGCTTTATCGACTCATAAAAAATATTTTAGTGATGCCCAGATAGGTATGGTGGAATCAGGCGAGGCAACAGGCCGGCTAAATCAGGTGTTGCTTCAGATAGCCATTGAAGTTGAAAAATCCTCACAACTTACCAAAAAAATAAAGGGTGCGATGATCTATCCGATTACGATTTTGGTGATCTTGGGCGCCGCTATGTATGCTGTAATGACCATAGTAATGCCGAAAATCAAGGATGTGTTTGATAGTCTGGGCAGCGAACTGCCCGCCATGACACGGATGCTTATTAATATGAGTAATTTCATGACGGGCAAAACCGGCCCTCTGCCAAATGGCATATTGATTATTATCGGGATAGCCGTTTTTATTATTTTTGTAAGGTGGTGGAAGCACACAAAGACCGGCAAGATAATATGGACAGAAATGATAATGCGCCTGCCTGTTTTTGGGATCCTTATTAAAAAAACAGCCTTGGCGCGTTTCTGTCGTAGTTTAAGCACCCTCACAAGCAGTGGTGTATCAATTTTAAAAGCCCTTTCTATCACTGCAAACAGCGTTGGTAATCCAGTTTACGAAAAAAGAATAAGGCAGATAGCGGAAGATGTGAAACGCGGTATTACAATGGGCGAAAACATGAAGGACGACGTCAAATTTTTTCCTTCGATGGTCGTAGGTATGATAAATGTCGCTGAACAGACCGCCCAGGTAGATCAAATTACAGCGAAATTAGCTGAATTTTATGAGGAAGAACTTGATGATATGGTAAAAAACCTTTCCCGCCTTATGGAACCTATTATTATAGTCGTGCTTGGCGGTACAGTAGGCTTTCTGGTTATAGCTGTAATGTTACCTATTTTATCTTCATCCGATCTTGCGTTTGGAGGGAATGCATAAACAATTGGCATTTCGCATTTCGGATTTCGCAATCAAATTCTGCATTTCTTCATTTTGCATTTATATTCAGTATGGCAATAGATTTGCAAATGCTAAATGTCAAAATGAGAATGCGAAATCTGAAATGCGAAATGTGAAATAATTTCCCCTTGCATACAAAATTTATACATGTTAATATTTTTTTAGTTTATTATTTAAAATAAAAACAAATGAACAAGCAAAACGCTTTTCGGCGCGGTTTCACGCTCATTGAGTTGATGATCGTAATAGTGATCCTCGGCATTTTGATGGGCACGATACTTCCGCGTCTTACAGGTGCGCAAGCTCGCGCCCGCGACACCGCCCGTAAGGCGGATTTAACAAACATCTCCCAGGCTTTGGAGGTGTATTATGGAGATAAAGGTGAATATCCAGCTGCCGATGATCCACCATGTTTGGATGCAAATAATGCAGATACTGATGGGAAAGCCATTACAGGTAAGACTACTTCATTTGCATTGTCCCAGTATCTTAAGGGTAAAAGAATCCCAACACCCCCATCTCTAAAACAAAATACATTGGGATGCGTAGCAACATATTATTACAAGCCGCTAAAAAGCGGTGGTATGCTCAACGCATCTTATGTATTAGCAAGCGATTTGGAAACATACCAGCTAGCGAACTATCAAGTTGTTGCTGTAGCACCAGGTGCTTTCTCGACAACGGTTTCTGCACAAGCATATATTAATGAAATCGGACCAAGAAGTGCCGAAGCCTCAGGGAACAACGAGAGAAGTATTTTTATAGTTATACCTTAATATTTAAAACAATATTAACAAAAACCCTTTCCAGTGCCCCTGTGGAAGGGTTTTTGGTATAAGCAGTCATGGAGCAGGGCCACCCCCCCCTCTGTCATTCAGAACGAAGCGGAGCGAAGTGAAGAATCCCACAGAAAACCGAACATCTAAATTACTGAAACAATTTGATTAATAAATTGCTACGGTTGTTCAGTTAATAAGCTGCTCTGTGGGATTCTTCGCTACGCTCTGAATGACAGAACGGGAACAGTTATTCTTCATCCCAATCATCTTCCCATTCTTTGCTCAGATCTCCCCAAAGAGGATTAACTTTATTAATCAATGCTTCCTTCTTTTTTCTGCTCCATCCTTTTAACTCTTTTTCTCGCGCAATAGCCTCAGTAATATCGCTGAATTCTTCATAATAAATTAATTTTGTGCATTTATATTTACTCGTAAAATAACCGCCCTTTCCCGTTTTATGCTGATGAGAGCGGTATTCGACGCTATTCGTAACACCGACATACAAGGTGGTGTTCATTTTATTCGTCATTATATAAACAAAATAAATCCTTTCATACTTCATGCCCGTTTAATTAAATTAATAAGAATAAATGGTATCTGATTTGCATAGAAACGGCAACCCCGTCTGTCATTCAGAACCCCGCGAAGCGGGACCACCCCTGTCTGTCATTCAGACGACCCCGATGAACATCGGGGGAGGAAGAATCCCACAGAAAACCGAACATCTAAATTACTGAAACAATTTGATTAATAAATTGCTACGGTTGTTCAGTTAATAAGCTGCTCTGTGGGATTCTTCGCTACGCTCTGAATGACAGAAGGTGATTCTGAATGACAGACAGGGGTACAACTCATACTCCATCAAAAAAGGTGATTCTCATCCCGACAACCCGAAATATTTATTGTAATACCACTTAAAAAATGCGCTTTGCTGGTTTTTTTGGCGTTCGCCTTCAGCGATTTTCTGCTCAGCTATTGCTTCGATTTCTGCTTCGGTTGATGCCTGAATAAGAAAGCTTTTTGGGCCTTCAGTTTTTTGGTATTGCTGTAATTGAGGGTTAAGGCTTAGGGGATAAAAGTGGCCGTCAACAATCATAAATCCGTTTTCCCTATCTTGACCTGTCGGAGTTGTATAAATATTTGAAATAAGGCTTTTGCCCATAAAATAATCAGGGATTTGGATTCCAACGAAATCCAGTAGCGTTGCTGCTATATCTATCTGTGATCCTGATTTGGCTTTTAGGCCGATTTTTGAAGGAGTTATTAGGATAAAAGGCGTTTTTGCGGGCTTGAGCACAAAAGACGTCTGAAAGTCAGCGCCTGGCACTGAATCATAGGCTGGATATAGCTGGTCAGCCGTGAGAATGATCGCTGTATCATCATTTAAAAGATTTTCTTTTTTAAGTTTGTCATAAAATTCTCCAAAAACCCTATCAAAACATTCAATTGAGAAAAGAAGCGGGTTTTGGGGATCAGAATCTGTTTTTTTATAGTAACACCTGCCGCCCGCGACATGGGTATCAACTGTAAGGAGCGTTAAAAAAAGCTTATCATCAGGTTTTGCCTGTTTAAGTCGCTCTATCGCTTCATCAAAAACATAATTATCAGTGTATCCCCATGTACCGTAAAGCGAACTATGGGTTTTTATAAAATCAGGGAATTTTTTCTCAAAATCCTCTTTGGCAAAAATCGTATCAAAGCCGAATTTTTTGAAATGAAGATTCTCACCTACATAATATTTAGTTGCGCCACGTATGAATTCATTCTTAAATCCGGTTTTTGAAAGTAATTCCGGGGCACACGAAAAACCGACGTTCTCCATAACCATTTTTCCATTAGTATGGCCGCAAAGCATTGAACTTAAACCGTGAAGAGTATATGGCCCTGAGGGATAAAATTCATCAATATGGGGATATTGCTTAAAAAGGCTGTCTAGATTTGGAGTGGCGTTCGGAATTTTAGGGTTATAACGGGATAGGAATTCCTGGTTTAAAGACTCTACTACAACCAAAACGATTTTTTTGGGATGAAAGGAGCTTTTTTGAATCAATTGGGTATCAAGATTGCTTTCTTCCACAAGTTTTTTTTCATCGTCATTAAGCGCCTGATATTCCCTATCGGGAGGAGAATATGTATATTTAAGTTCATCGCCCAAAACAGCAATACCGCTTTTTTCGAGTTCCATGATTTTGAAGAATTTTTTCTGAAGTGTGTCACCCTCCATCACAGATACATGATCGCTGTAAACAATAGGTATAAAAGATGATCCTATTGCTAAAAATATTAAAAGGCACAAAAAAAGCCTTTGTTTCAATAGCCATACATCTTTATCCTGATTTCTGGATCTGAATAAAAAATAAGCCATCACAGACAGAAAACCCAGAATGAAGATAGCTATAACCGTTATTTTTGGGGTGAAATATGAGAAAAGGATGCTCCAGCTGAATCCTTCTAAAATGTAAAACTGGAAGTTTGTCCTTGTAAAAAAATAAAATGCGATAGCCATTATATTTGAAACGAAAAATGCCAAAAAAAGACCAACAAGAATTATCCGTGACCACCATCGCTTCGCGTAGAAAAACAATATATAAAAAATCAGGGCGTAAACCGAAACCTCCGAAAGGAAACGCTTAGAAAGGCTTCCTATTACATTTGAAAAAAAGTGGATGTTTAACGAGAATGGATTAAGCCCGTTAACATGGTAAAGAAAAAAGTACTGTACGGCTAAATACAGTACGAAAAAGCCGATATAAAATAATATGTGGAATGTTTTTAGGCTGGTCTTATCGAAGTGGAATTTTCTCATATTTTTGAAAGAGGTTGTAGTTTGTAGTGTGTAGTGAGTAGTAAAAAACTATAAGCTACAACCTACAAACTACAAACTAATATGTGTGAATTAAACAATTTCTTTCAAAATCTTTTCAGCGCTTACCTTGCCGATACCTTCGATTTCCTGAAGGGCTTTCAGGTCTTTGCCTTTCAAATCTTCAAGTGTCTTGAACCCAGCAGCCTCAAGTTTATTTACAATGGCTTTTGAAAGATTGCCCCAATGTCCGACTTCACCGCCTTCTTCTGATTCAATCGACTTTTCCGCCTTTTCAATCACTTCCTCTGTTTTCTGTACTTCAGAGGCAAGCTCCTCGTCTGCCATTCGGTGATCCTTTTGGGATAATTCTTTAATTTTTGCCTTGAAAGCAGGAAGTTGTTCGATGTTATACAGATCAAGTTCATAACCCGTTAAATCCGATGCCAGGCGTACGTTTTGTCCTTTTTTACCAATAGCCATTGGGCGCTCAGCTTCCTCCACGAAAACAGCAGCCCTTTTGCGCACGCGCGGATCCTCACCTGAGTTTACAATTATCACCTCAGCGATTTTTGCGGGTTGTAAAGATGTCGCGATAAATTCACGCGGGTCATTGGACCATTCTATGATATCGACGCGCTCACCGCTAAGCTCTTCCATTACGCTCTGTATCCTTACGCCTTTTTGGCCAATGCATGCGCCGATCGGGTCGATTTTTTCGTTTTCAGACCAAACCGCGACCTTACTCCTTACGCCTGCGTCTCTGGCAATGGATTTGATTTCAACATCACCTTCGATTATCTCAGGTATTTCCATCTCGAGCAGCCTAACCACGAGATTCGGATGGACGCGTGAAATCGAAAGCTCGGGCCCACGGTTCGTGTGGATTACTTTATCAAGATAAACCTTGAGTCTTTTACCGTTGTAATATTTCTCGCCAGGTATCTGGTCTTTTGATGGCAGAGGGACAGTATGGTTTTCGATATTGATATAAACGCTCTCACCCTCTACGCGCATGACCTGTGCGGAAAGAAGCTCATTTTCGCGGTTTTTAAACATTTCGTACAGGGACTCGCGCTCCGCCTCCTGAATGCGCTGTAAGATTACTTGTTTTGCCGCCTGCGCCGCAATGCGCCCGTATTCAAGTGGGGTCACGTCTATTTTGATTTCATCGCCAATATTCACGTTTTTTTTCATTTTTTTGGCTTCGGCAAGCGATATTTCAATATTCGGATTTTCAACCTTTTCCACCACTTCTTTTATTAAAAGGACTGTCGCGAAAGGACCAGTATCGTTCAGGATAATCTCTACTTCCTGCTCTTTATTGCCAAAGTCTTTACGGTATGCAGTGGCAAGCGCGGATTTAACCGCTTCCATTACTTTTTCGTATGAAATATTTTTTTCGGCGCATATCTGGTTAACCGCCGCAACAAATTGCTGGTTCATAATATTTTTATTAAAAAATAACGAATCCTGATTTTTATTAAGGATCCGTATTACACTTTAATTATATCATCGAATTTTCACATAGGCAAGCCAATTTTTACCTAATATTTGATATCTCATATCTTATATCCAAAATATAAGAACTCAGATATGAGATATGAGATCTGTGATCAGCTATTGACAAATTTAATGATTGTCATATAATTTATCCCTTATAGCTACTAATCTCTTTAATAGTGCCTGACCCAAAAAAACCTGAAATAACCGATGGACTTAGCGATGCTAACAAAGCATCTGACAGTCCGGATGCAGAGATAATACAGCAAACTCGGGATATAATCGGAAACTCTGCAGTAAATTTATCTTCTACAGAATTCCCTGAGCTCACCCCGGAGGAACAAGCCTTATTTTTAACTACCATTTCAAACCGACTTAGCCAAAAACCACCCCATTACAATCGCCCAACAGGGATTGTTATTACTGAAGTGAAAAAGGCGCTTGAGGCAAATCCGCATGCAATGTGGAGCCTTGCGCAGATGGAAAAAGCTGGCGGAGAACCTGATATAATCGAAATTGAAAAAGATTATTTTATATTTGCCGATTGTTCAAAGGAATCGCCAGCAGGGCATTTAAATTGCGTTTATGATAGAGAAATCCAAGAATCATTAACCGGCGAAAAAGCTAAAAATTGCATTGGAAACGCTGTGGATATGGTAAGAGATATTGGCGTAGATCTGATGGACGAATTAACTTATGCCGCTTTTTTTCAGAGATTGGGTACGTTTGACGAACACACTTATAATTTACTTCTGACACAAGCTGATGACAGAAAAGCTGGTCGCATAATCGTCGGTGATCGTAGCGGGTCAAATATCCGCATATATCATTTTCCTACCAGCGGTTCAGGCCCTGATGTACGTGGGGGTTGGCGAGGTATAAAAAGGATTCGGAAAGCTGTTTAGCAACTGGGTATTTGAATTGGTCTCAATTTTGTTTTTGCAAACAATATTTATTTCGCAATTCGCATTTCTGATTTCGCATTCAATTCAGCATTGCACATTTTCTAATTTTGTAACTTGTAATTAGTAATTGGTAATTTTATACCGTTAACCTGAATAGAATTACAAATTACATGTTACTAATTGCAAATAAATGCTAAATGAAAAATGAGATTGCGAAATACGAATTCCGAAATGCGAAATTTTAACGCGCAGTTTCCTGGTGGCCGGGTCCGCATAACTTCTGGCTTTCCTTCCACGGCATCTGAGTACAGTCGATTTGGTTTGTATCTCCGCCCGATTCAAGAATGTTCGCCGTAGGAGCTGGGATGTTTGAGTTGTCTGACGTACTGCTGCAGCCCGCAAGCATGATTAACGCTGGAATGATTAATAATAATTTTTTCATAAAGTTTTCTTATTGGGGTCCTAATTGGTGACCTAATGGGGGGCCTGATTGGGGATAATTGATTTATGACAATTAGGTCTCCAATTAGGTCTCCGCTCCGCCGTTACGGCGGAGCAGGTCGCCAATCAGTTGTTATTTTACCACATGCCATATAACAGAGTCAGTAAATCCTCGGTTTTTTAAAAAATTCATCAGTTTAAATTTCCTTTTACGCGGATCGGATTCGCGGACTGTTTTCATTTTTTCATCCAGAGCCTGTTTCGCGGCATCTTCCTCGTTGTAATTAAGTCTCAGTAGCACCTCGTCTACAAGATCTTTATCTAAACCTCTTTTACGTGTTTCCACCATTATTTTGATACGCCCGATGGGCCTTAGTGTAAGATGGTGCAAAAGCTGTTCCACGTACCGCTTATCATTTATCAGTTCAACACGCTTCATCTCATCGAGTATCTGTGAAATGTAACCGCCCTCATCGGGATACTGGATTTTTAATTTTTTCTCCAGCTCAGACACGCTCATCATCCGCATTTTTATCGCGTTTATCGCTGATTCCCAGATTTTGTCGTATATACTTTGCATATAATAATTTTTTCAATGATGTGATTCACGATATATTATAAATTAAAATTCACAAATTACACAAATGCTCACAAACAAAATACAAAATTCACAAATTGCACAAATGCTCACAAACAAAGCACAAAATGCACAAACTGTTCAAACATTACAAACAAATTTGGGTTTTGTGTATTTGTGTAGTTTGGAAAGTTTGTTTGTGTTTTGTGCATTTTGTGTGATTTGGGTTTTTAAAAGGTTTGTGTTTTGTGCATTTTGTGCCATTTGTGTTTTTCACCCCTCTTAGCTACAATGTCATTATGAAATCCGAGAGGAAAAAGGCTAAACTGACGGTCGGCTATAATCCGTTAAAAGAAAGCGGAATTTTTGATATAAAGGCTCCCGCTGGAACAAAATTACAGCCCAACAGGAAAAGTATCGGCAGATTCAGCGACATGTGGCGATTTTTCGCAATGGCTTTTATTATTTTCGCTATATTTACCGCAGTCGGAATTTATGTTAACGGGCGCGACTTTGTTTCTGAAAACAAATCCGTGGCTTATTCGGGTTACGATGAACTGAAATCAGGGATGCAGTACCTTGTGGATAAGGATTTTGATAAAGCAGGTGATTCCTTTAAAAACGCGGAAAAAGCATTCAAAAAAATCGACCTTAATACAAAATTTCTGACAGAATCAGATGATGATTACCTGAAATCCGGTCTTTATCTGGACTCAGCGAAAAAATTAATCGCAATCGGCATTACCGCATCTCAGATAGGCGAAAGCCTCTCATCTTCACTTAAAGAAGCGCGTAATATTCCTCAGGTTTTTGCCGAAAGTATAAAGGGCGATAAAAGCGTTAAGGTCACTGATTTGATAAAAATCCAGAAAACACGCCTCGACGATCTGCTTTCAAAAACAATTCTCGTCCAAAACGATCTGACGACTCTTAACCAGAATATCCTGCCCTCGGATTTATCGGATTCCGTGAAAAAAGCCCAGGGATATGCCGGAGATTTTATTGCGGCTCTGGAAGACGTGAAAAAAAATATTGATATGGTTCTCAAAATGCTCGGTGACAAAGCGCCTTATACTTACCTCGTCCTGCTCCAGAACAGCCATGAACTGCGCGCCACAGGCGGATTCATCGGTAGTTATATTTTAATCGATATGAATGACGGCGCGATATCAAAAATGATAACAAAAGATGTTTATGAGACTGATGGCCAGCTTATCGATGTCGTTAAGGCGCCTCCGGGAATCGATAAGGTGGCTGACAGGTTTTACATGCGCGACGCAAATTACAGCCCTGATTTTCCTACATCCGCGAAACAGATAATGTGGTTTCTGGAACACAGCCGTGGCCCATCGGTGGACACGGTCATCGCCATTGACCAGACAGTAGCTGAAAAGCTTTTAAAGCTCACAGGGCCTATACAGTTAAAAGGATTCCTGTCTAATATCAGCGCAGATAATTTTAACGATTTGTTTTCTTATCTCATCGAATCAAAAACCTCTGAAACCTCAACGCCAAAACAGCTTTTAATCGACTTTATTCCTGTTTTAAAAGAAAAACTTACCGGCCTCAATAATTTTTCAGATATAATCGGCGCACTTTCCGAACTGATTCAGGGCCGTCATATACAGGTTTATTCCAGAGACGCGGATGTCGAGGCTTTAGCTGAGCGTTTTAACGTTGACGGAAAAATTATTGTGTCGGCAAAAAATACCGATTATTTATCTGTCATAACTACATCTATCGGCGGTAACAAAAGCGACGCGTTCATAAAAACCCAAATCGAGCACCGCACCGACGTAAGTCGTTTTGGCGAGCTAACCGACCATCTTTCAATCGAAAAAACGCACACCTGGCAGGAAAGCGATTTCGCGTACTGGAAAAAACTTATGCAAAGATACGGATCGGGAAAAGTCGATGAAAAGACCCTGCGTTTCATAAATGGCGAAGGGCAGAACGTGGACTACATGCGCGTGTACGCGCCAAAGGGGAGTCGTCTTTTAAGCGCTGAGGGTGTCGATATGAAAAATATCAGTACTTCAGAAGACCTCGGCTACACTGTTTTTGGCTTCACATTCGGCCTTGTTAAAGCTGGTGAAAACAAATCCGTTAAACTGGTCTACATCCTCCCGTATTCACTCGATTTAAATAAACCAATGGATGTTTACCGCTTCGTGGCCCAGAACCAGGCTGGCACGCAAAATGTGAACCTCAAAAAAACCCTGCAGGCTTCTGATTACCTGAAAATCGTGGATGTATACCCAAAAACAGAGGAAATGGCGTTTACGATTAATCCCGAATACACCGCGGAATTTGACCAGAACAGGATATTTTTAACGGCGATTCAAAATAATTAAAATAGAGGTATAAGCTGTGCATTATTGCATGGCTCGATCGACTGGGGGGTTTGTTTCGAGAAGTCAGCTGAAGAGGCGAAATAATCACCATCAGTTGAAGGGTCGCTATAGTGCCCCCCAAAATAATAACAGCTTTTTAAATCCCAATTTCCCGCTTCATCCAGCGCAAAGACTTTCATTATTCCTTCCCCGGAGCCTCCGCCATTCTGGTCGACAACGGTCAATAGCAGATTATTGCCATCGGTTACAAGATAGTAAGGATTGTTTTTATCTGTTGTTACCGAGTCTTTTATTTCCAATATTTTTGACCATTTAGTTTGCCCCTCTTCCGCGACCAGAACGCCCGCAAAAATCGGAGTAAAGTCAGTCGGAAGTGTCAAAACAACATTCATCGAATTGCGAACAACAAGGGCAAATAAAATATCGTTGATTTTGAAATATTTATTCATCTGACCGCCATCGATATCCGCAGGGATAGTAAGGCCGGGATTATTGATTTCCTCCAGCGCTGCCCCCTGCGCGACCAATTGGTTTATCCTGGTAGCTAACGAAAGCGTCGGTTTTGTTGTATTTTCTTCCTGCTTTGGAGCCTCTTTTGACGGAAATTGTGGAAATCCGGAACACCCGGCAAGAAATAAGTTTGTAGCTATGATAGCGATAAATATTCTGTTTTTCATATATTGATTTATATAATAACAAGGCCAACATCTGATCAATACTCATACGCTCCGATATCCGGTTTCGAATCACGGGCTTTGCCTTTTACGTCTGTTTTAGGCGCAACAGATGCTAAACCCGCGTCTATCGCAGGACTGCCTGATTTTAAAGAAAGGTCAAAATTATCTTTTGCGATTTTATTGAACATCGGATCCGCGCATTTATCATGTCCGCCTATCGGGCATACTGAATCAGCTTCTTTCACGTTGTAGATGACGCTGTAATCATTATCAAATGTTATCCTATTAGGGCTGTTCGGCTCTTCTGTCGTCGGATGGTCGGACCATATCAGGCATGACTGCGCGCCTTGTTGCAGGAAATTGGCTCCTCCGTAAAATATATTGTTTCTCGAAACTACATTTGTTGGATTTTGAGCACTTTCCACAATCACAAGGCAATCGCCTTCGCTGTAAATCGTATTATTGGTGAGAGTTATCAGGTTGCCGTGTTCAGCGGATATTGAGATTGCGTTGCCAACAGCTCTGCACGGGTCAACGTTAAAGGTGAAAGGTTTACCTTCAAAATATGCGCAGTTGCCAACGGCTACACTATCCTCAATTGTCGTGGGGCCGGAAGTCTTGAACTGGTTACCCGCGTTGCCCTCGGCCATGGAACGGCGGATTGTAACTGTGGCGCCTGGCAATCTGGTGTATAAAAGGTCCAGCCCATCAGAAGTATTATGATAAAATTTTGAGTCTTCAATCACCCAATTGCCTGCGGTTTCACCTGTGCCCACGCCATCGCCATATCCACCTGCGGTCTGCGCCCAGCAACCTGTTGGCTGTAATCCGGGATAAGTCTCTCCGCAACCGTTCCATTCGACGATCCAGTGCTGGAAATGCATAGTGCCAGTGTTTGAATCATCGCCGTCAATATCTCCGTTCCAGCCAGCCCAGCCGTTTCCGGCGATGCGCACATTTTCAATATCCCAATTATGTAATCTGCCAGCAAGTATACCGGTATTCGCGAATCCATGTACATTCAGGTCTTTGAGCATGACATCGGAAGAATCCTCGGCATAAATTCCATTAACCGCCCATTTTCCGTAAGGGAAAACATCTCGTTCGCATGCGATATTTCCAGAATGCTGTTCAACGCAGCCTTCATGGTCTGTAATATTTAAGCATGCGATTTCAACATTGTTTGAATCAGCAAGATTTATTATCTGTGTTGCCCTTTGAGTTCCCCAAAGTTCAGGTGGATTCGCGCAACCTTTATCCCATCCCTCACCGAGTATTCTTGTCGGCTTATCAGTCGATGGCCCGCTCGGCACAGCCGGCATTGTACAGTCCCATGGATAATCCCTGCTGCACATGTCCGCGCCAGGCGCATTAAGGCCCATCTGGTAACTGCCTGAGGCGATAATCAGGTTATCTCCGCCATTCAGTTTTGGTGTTCCGCCGGGCGGAAACGCGCGGAAAGGATGATCAAAAGCGCACGCCTGACCCTGTCCGCTTCCGGGATATGGAGCATTTGAAAGGCCTGTACACTCGGTATCATCTCCACCATCCGTGCGAACATAATAAGTAAGCCCGCTTAATTTTACTGGCGTTCCGCCAGAAGCGCTTACACTACCCGCGAGATCAGCGTAAGTGTAGGAATCCAGGTTTGTGATATTCGCTTTGAGCCTCCAAATCATCTCCGCCATTTCACCGCGAGTAATATTGTAACCGAAACTTTCAATGGTCGTAGGAATAGCCTTTTTTTCACCTAATTTTTCAACATATGGTTTGTACCAGATGGAATCAGTGCCCACTTGATAATTAAATGCTTTGACGATTATTTTAGCCGCCTCAGCAAAATTTATATTATTAGCTGGCCCAAAAGTACCGTCGGGATAACCGCTTACGACATTATATATTTTCGCTATACAGACATACTTAGCGAACCACGCGTTAATCGGCACATCCTCAAAAAACGCGGTATCCTGATCAAGTTTGGTATTTTTGTACAAACAATCATTGATTTCACCCTCAGAAAACTGCGCCCCGATGATTATTTTAGTGAACTCGGCACGGTTTATCTGATTTTTCGGCTTATACGTGCCATCGGGATAACCAGAAACAATGCCTTTATCCTGAACATAATTTATAGCGTCATAATTGGCATTGTCGTTTGGAACGTCAGTAAAAACAGCAAATGTTACAGAGTGAAGAGCTATCAAAACGAAAGCCATTCCTGCAACAAAAAGCATGGTTGAAAAATATTTTTTCATATTTGTTCGGTTAAAAGACAGCAGAATTATACACTAAACCTGTTGCTGGCTCCAGGCTCTGTCTGGAGCCACAAAACCAACACACCGCATACATGGCTCCGGACTGGAGCCGCGGAGCCAGCAACAGTTGAGTTTTAATTAGGAAATTCCAATTCCGCTTTTACCGGCAGATGATCCGACATCTCTCCGGCAGAAACAACACCCGCGCTAACCACATTCGCGTTTGTAGGCACAAATATGTAATCCAGTCGACGATTCGGCGCGAAAGAGGGGAATGTGAAATAAGTTGATTCATTTTTATAATAATCTTCAATCGGTATGACCTCTTTTAATCCTGAGATTCCCCGGAGAATGCTCAGCGTGCTGTCGTCCGTATAATCATCGCCCGTGCCATCAGGGAAGCCGGTTTTCAATAACGCCTCCTGCGGAACCGTATTCATATCTCCGCTGACAATCACAATATCGGATTTCAGATTTTTAACTATGTCCGACAATCCGTTTGCCTGAATCTGGCGGTTAGCTTTGTCATAAGCTTCCAGATGATTATTGATTACAGTTAGATTTTTATCTCCGAATTTAAAGCTTACTTGCTGGCTATAGCGGAACAGGTAAAAAGCGTTGTACCACCACGGATTACTGTCGGGTTTCGGATAAAGTGTTATCGTGTTTGTGGTTATCGGATAACGGCTCAAAACCGCCCCGCCTGAATTTATTGCGCCAAACTGACTGCTTATCGGCCAATAGGGGAACGGAACGTAACCCGCCTTCCAGCTGACCGCCTTTGCGCCATATCTAAGGCCAGTGATTTTCGCTAGCTCTTTTAGCTGATCCACGTGATAACTTCGGCTGGAATCAAAATCTATCTCTTGAAGTAGCACAATATCCGCGCCGCTGCCTTTTATCGCTTCACCAATTTTATTCAGACTGTCCTTCATTTCTTCCTTTGTCCTTGGTTTATAATCCTTACTTCCTTCCGATCCAGCGCCGTACGCCCAAGAAAGATTCCACGTAAGAAGTGTCAGCTTTTTTTCATCCGCAGGCTTCACCTCCTCGCCAGTCCCATAATCAATTTGCTTATATTCAGTTGTCCCCGGATCCTGTATTCCTCCGCTTGCCCAAAAATACAAACCAACGAGCATGCCTACAAATATCACAGGAACACTTAGTACGAATAAAATTATTTTCCACATAATTTATTAGCGGTTAACGATAAGCGACTAGCGGTTAGTATTGTATCAAAAAATTATCTCTAATCGCCACACATAAAAATAAACTAATCGCTTACTTGACGCTAGTTCCAGACACCCCTGATTGCCTTTGGAGGTTATCTGGAGACACGGATTAATAAATTGTTACTCTTACTAATCGCTCACTGCTTACCAAACTGGCCAGCGAGTATAGATCTTTATTTAGTATAATCACTCCAAACTTTTCTAGCGCGGTTTCAGTATTTTAGATAATTTTTTCATTAATTCGTGGCGCTCTTCAGCAAATGCATGATTTGTCTCTTCATCATTTCCTTCATGGCAAATGCAATCATTGATATGCTTAATTTTTTCCCTGATTTGCTCTGGTGTTTTCAAATCACCGAATTTGACGAATTTTTCACGGCTCATATATTGTGAATTAATAAAATAAGAATTATTAAATAAATTACTACCGGAAAAAAATGCGATTCATAAATCACTTTTTTTACTGGCGCTACATCTTTTGTTTAACAGTTTATCAATATGCGCCAACCCTTCTTTAATAGCTATACACAAAGATAAAAGTTCCGTGATGCGGTCAGGGTTAGCTGATTTATATTCATTGATTGATTTTGGCGAATGTTTTGAAAGTAAAGTCACTTGGCACTTACTAAAAATGGTAAGGGCAGATCTAAAGGTTATTTCCTCCCTTTTTTCATCATTATTAAATTGTTTTTTGTTAAAATTAAAATCGGTTTTAGGGGATGGTATATTGATTCCACTAAAAAGGACAAAAATGCGGTTCATTTTTTTTATGATTTTGAGAATTTTGCCTGCTATTTCAGGATTATTTTTTAATTGAGATAAAATTGTTTTTTCGTCACAGGAAAATATCCTATTTATACTATTCGAAAGACATGTAACGGCACCCGCGAACGCGCTAATGTCATTCGGGATCTGGGTATCTAAACATCTTAATTTTACGCGTGTTTCACGGATTTTGATTCTTTCTTCTGACATAAAATCCCCAGCAGAATCCATCTTTTCTAGACTCATATTTGAAATTATATGAAAAAATTATATGAATAATGGGTTGAAATATTACAATACTTTAAATACATTGTCAATCAACTATTTGCCATTCTCGGTTAGTGGCTCAACCTTCCCAACCCCTCCTTTTTAGGAGGGCATGTAGGTTATACTTTCAGCTTTATACCTAAAATGCCCCCTAATAAGGGGGTTGAGGGTTGCAGCTACGGGTTAGTAGGTATTATTTCCCCGTCCACCTCGCATAAATCCCCGTCGACAGCATCCTCCCCAAACTTTTCTCCTTAATACAAATCTCTCCGCATTCAAAATTTTCGTCAGGCAGATGGTCCATCAGAATATTTTCCAGAGTCGATGGATAAAAGGAAACAGCGTACGCGTTTACCAGAAAAAAGAGGGGATTATCGGATAGTAGTTTCGCGCAGTCAGCTACTAGTTGCGGGAAAGAATCGTTGAACGACCACACCTCCCCATTCGCCCCATGCCCGCGCACCGGCGGATCCATTATTATCGCGTCGTACTTCGCCCCGCGGTTGATCTCGCGCGAAACGAATCGCACCACGTCGTCTTCAATCCAGCGTATCGGTTTATCCTGTAATTTCGACGCTATCTGATTCGCCTTTGCCCAGCCGATTGCGGGATACGATGAATCCACATGCGTCACCTTCGCCCCAGCCTCCGCGCACGCGAGTGTGGCTATGCCTGTATACGCGAAAAGATTCAGGACGTTCACTTCTCGCTTGGATTTCTTGATTAATTCACTCATCCAATCCCACTGAACCGCCTGTTCCGGAAATACGCCTGTATGCTTAAACGGCGCGAGCTTGGCGTAAAAAGCTAATTTTTTGTGGTGCATAAGCCATTTTTCCGGCATCTTACTGTGTAGCATCCATTTGTCAGGCACGTCGCTTCGTGGGCGACTGTGCCCGAATTTATCGTTCGTCGCCTTAAAAACCGCGTTCGCCCTTTCCCAATCTTTCCTCTCCAGCCCCGGTCTCCATATCGCCTGCGTCTCCGGCCGTCCCAGAACATACGAACCGAACCGCTCCAGTTTTAACTGGTCGCCGGAATCCAGAAGTTCGTAGTCCTGTAGGTCGCCGAGGGTTAGGTTTTTATGCATAATTGCTATTAAACATGCTTATTGTAATGGTTCCCGTTTAAAATCGAAAATCGAAATTCGAAGCGTTATCCAGATATACAGACATCTACTTGCATTTTTTCAAATTATATTGTATTTTAATTAACCTAAAATTTAACTTTCAATTATTATGTCTGAAAAAGATCCTTCATTTGCTCAGCGCGCGATCTTTGAAGCAAGTCGTGAAGTTATTGAAAAAAGAGATCTGGATCCCAGGAAATTTAGAGCTATTGTTGCTGAGATATCAACAACTGAGCGTCAGAATTTAAACTACCTTTTTCAATTGCTTTCTGAAGTAACTGATCCTAAGGGGCCTTTTGAGCTTACTCCTGAAATAAAGGCGCAACTTGATAATGCTAAAAAAATCTTTGGTCCGGATTACATGGGTCCGGAACAAATTGAGGAAGCCTGGGGTTCTTGGCCAGAACAAATCCCGCCTTTGCCTGAATCCTTTACTCCTGAACGTCTTAAGCGCGCCAAAAAACTTGGCATGATGCTTATACTGCATTTGGATAAAACGCCTGGTGACACGCCATGGACTATGGAAAGTATGCAATTTGAATTTGGTGATGCAGATAAACGTATACCATATGCAATGGGTGAATTCAAAAGTGATGATTTTTACGATAAGGATACGTCACGTTTTGGCTGGAAATTGGTAGGCAAAAAAGTGTTGCCCAACTCTTGCTATAAAGATGAAGTTCAGCAGCTCGAAATAATTGCTAATTATCTTAAAAATACTTTATTTAAAGGCATGAAACTGCCTGCGGCTTACAAGGCTGCCATTGATGAATTTAAAGCCAAGAAGGATGAGATTTGCAAACTCATCAAAGATAAGAATTTGCCAGAAGCCGCAAAGATGATAGAAGCGCTGACTCTTTCTAAGCTGACTTGCGGTTTGCCAGTTGAGTATATGCAGACTTTTGAAACCTATTATCAAAATAGAACAAAGAATCGGGAAGAATTTCTTTTATATGAAAATGCTTTTCAAACTATGCGCCGTAGCAACAGGGGCGACTTGGTACACTTTTACTGTCCACATGCATATGGCGTGGGTGCTTACGATACGCAATCAGAAGAAGGAGGTTCGTACAAAGGCATTTTTCTTATGCTGGCTTCCTAAGGCAGCTAACTATGGTATATCCGAACGGCTATTTCCTCCCCCTCAATTCTTCATACATCGCCTTCTCCATTATTTCATCTTCCTTTTTTTAAACCAACCCATTAGAAATAAAATTCCTATCATAAATGCTGGTACAGCGATGATTAGAGATACAGCTAACGCTATATACCATGGATCAGGGGCTTGCCTGGCAACGGAAGATATCATAAATAATATGCCTGCCAGAATAAAAACAATCCCTCCGACTATTTCGTATTTCCAGGATATCCACAGGATAATTGCCAGAACAAACACAGGAATATTGTGCATAAAAAGCGCCAGCAAAGTTTGCCCAAGGGTATAATTATTCTCAGGATCAAAAACATCCAGTGAAAATATTGTCAGAAAAAGGAGGAACAGTATACATAGTATTCGGGGCGTCCAGTATATAAATTTATTGATCTTTTTTTTCATGCTATTTAGAGTTAGATGATAAATTAATTATTTCCTCCCCCTCAACTCCCCATACATCGCCTTCTCCATCACCTCCAACGGCGGTTCTATATCGAAAAACAGTTTGAACTGGTCTGCGGCCTGGTGGAGGAGCATGCGTTCGCCGGTTATGGTATGCGCGCCGGCTTTTTCGGCTTCCTTCAGTAGCTGTGTCATCAGGGGGCTAGTTATGATATCCATCACGACCGCGTGCGCGGGAATCTGGTTTGCGTGAAGAAGGGATTCTTCGCTGTTCGGTAACATACCGACAGGTGTGGCGTTGATTATGATGTCGAACTGCGCGTTAGGTATCATGCGGTAATCGATTGTCTCCATTTCATACGCTTTCGCGATCTCCTCGGCTTTTTCCATTGTCCTGTTAAAAAGGAAGACTTCGGCGCCGAATTCTTTAAGCCCGTACGCGATTGCGCGCGCCGCACCGCCCGCGCCCATAACGAGCGCTTTTCGGCCGATTAAATCCGTTTTCTCGCGTAATGCCTGCATGGCGCCCATGGTATCGGTATTGTATCCAAGAAGCCTGCTATCCTCGTTTATCACGGTATTTACGGAACCTGTTATCCTTGCAGCAGGGTCATACTCATCCATATAGGTCATAATATCCAATTTATATGGCATGGTCACCGAAAATCCGAATATGTTATTCAGGGTCGTTTCATAACAAAAATTCGCCAGATTTTCCGGGTCGCTGGGGTCGATATCGAATAATTTGTATTCCGCGTCCAGTTTTAAATGTTTAATAGCCGCGTTGTGCATCGCGGGGCTGAGGGAATGTGCAACAGGGTGGCCGACGATTCCGAATATTTTTTTCATTTTATATTGATAAAAAACGTAATATAAATTGGCGAATGTGTGTGGGATTGGCGGTTATCTGTAGAGACGATTCATGAATCGTCTCTACAGATATACCGATATTCCGTTTTTCATTCCTCCCATAAATTCTTTTTCGCCAATTTATTCTCTCCGATATTCGAGGCGACAACATCAACAATCCCTTTATAAGGCAAAATCTCCTGGCTCCCTTTATCCATATCGCGAAGAATTATCGTGCCTTCCTGCACTTCAATCTGGCCCATAATAAGAGAAAATCTGGCCTTAAGCCTGTCAGCGACGTGCATCTGGGATTTGATGGAATCTTTACCCGCAGAACCTACTACGTTAATACCGCGTTCGCGAAGTTCGTTTAAAAGCGATAGGGAACGTTTTTTGGCTATCAGCCCGAGTTGCGCGATAAAAACATGTATTCGGTCTTTATTCGGTGGTCGTATGCCTGCTTCCTGCATATATTCCACAATGCGTTCCATACCCGCAGCGTAGCCGATTCCCGGGGTTGGTTGTCCGCCCATCAGTTCAACAAGGCCGTCGTATCTCCCGCCTCCGCCTGTGGCATTCTGCGCTCCTTCTCTCTTGCTCCAGAATTCAAAAACAGTGCGGGTGTAATAATCCAGTCCGCGCACAAGTTGCGAATTTAAAATATACGGCACTTTCAGCTCATCCAGATATTCTCGTACCAGTTCAAATTGTTCCTTACATTCCTTGTCTATGACATTTTCGAATTTAGGCGCCATGGAAGCGAGTATCTGGCAGTCTTCTTCTTTACAGTCGAGTAAGCGCATTGGATTCCTGTGCAGTCTCATCTGGCAGTCAGTACATAAACTCCTTTCCTTGCCTGTATAATAATTAATCAAATCCTCTCTGTACTGTTTTCTGCAATTCGGGCAGCCGATAGTGTTTAATTGTAAAGTCAGCCTGTCTGCAACGCCAAGGTCCTGATTGATTTTATGGGCAAGATATATGACCTGCGCGTCAATTGCAGGGTCGGCTTCACCGATTATCTCAAATCCGAACTGGTGGAACTGGCGGTATCTGCCCTTCTGCGGGCGGCTATAGCGGAAATGGGGCTCAATGTAATATAGCTCAACAGGATGCGGAAGCTGCTGCATCCCGTGTTCCAGATACGCGCGCACAACGCCTGCAGTTCCCTCGGGCTTCAGGGCCAGTTTTTTGCCGCTTTTAGATTCAAAGACGAACATTTCTTTTTCTACAATATCAGTGGTCTCGCCGATGCTATGTGTAAAGACTTCAATATCTTCAAACATGGGCGTGCTTATGCGCCTGTAACCGGCTTCCCTGCACCTATGGCGTACGACTTTTTTGATGAAAGAAAAATACAAGTGGTCGTCAGGAAGTATATCCCGCGTGCCTTTGGGCGATTGGTATTTGGGAGAGGACATAACTTAGAAATTTTAAATTTTAAATTACAAATGACAAAATTTCATTGAAAATCAGCACTTGAGCACTTAAGCACCTGAGCACTTAAGCACTTAAAATAATCACTAAAGATTACCATATCATATATTTTTTGGATGTACAACATGAATAATTTCGCAATTCGCATTTCTGATTTCGCATTCAATTTAGCATTCAACTTTTTTGCATTTTACATTTAATTAGCATTTATAAAATAATTGCCAAATACTAAATGCAAAATGGGAATGCGAAATGCGAATTCTGAGATGCGAAATTATTTGACGTCGGTAGCTAATACTAGCCCATCCAGCCTCGGTTCCCATTCAATTCCTTTTTTAACAGCGTAAAGTCGAGAGGATTCGAAAAGCGGTATGCCGATAAGGTCCTTATCCACCAGCTCCATGATTTTCTGAAGCAATTCCAGGCGTTTAGCAGGATTAAGTTCCTGACGGCTTTTTTCGATAAGTGCGTCTACCACAGCGTTCTGGTAACGGCTATTATTAAATTCGCCTTTGCTGTGAATGAACGCGTCCAAAAAATCGCCCGAGTCGCCATTTTCCGACTGCCAGCCTATCACGAACATCTGCGATTCGTTTTTCTTGATTTTTTCCAAAAGTTCCTCGGGTTCCACAGCATTAGCTTTAACTAAAAATCCGGCATCGGATAGCTGTTTTTCAAGATATTCCGCAAGTGTTTTATAAGTGGAAAGAAAATCCAGCCCTATCTCTTTTCTTTGCGAGCCAAAAATATTTTTTGCGCGTTTTTCTTCACTGAACTGGAACACCGGTATATTCGGATTGTAGCCAAAGACACCTGGTGCGATGAACTGGGATACCTGCCTTACAAAATTATTGCCTATTTCTTCGATTTTTACAGAGTCAAAGATTGTTTTTATAGCTTCCCTGACGGATCTGTCTGATAGGGTTGGGTCATCAAGCTTGAACATCAGAAAACTTACCTCCAGGCTATAACTGGTTTTGACTTGTTCTTTGGGAAGGTTAAGTGCCTGGTCGCGGGGAACAGCCACAAGTATATCAGTCATTCCATCTCTGAAATCCGATTCGCGCTGTACCTTATTCTGAATGACTTCATAATCGGCATTCTTATAAGTAGGTAGCTGGCCCCAATAATCAGAAAAAGCTTCTAATGAAAGAGTTCCGCCCTTGGTCCATTCCTTGATCTTATACGGGCCGGATCCGATATTGCTTTTTGGGCTTAAATAAAATTTTGTTAATTTGGAGAGTACCAGAGGATCCGATTCTTTTGTTATTATTTGTAAGGTGAAGTCGTCGATTACTTTAATTTCTTTAATAGTGCTCAGTAATCCCTTGATCTGGCCTCCGCCTTTTTGCTGAGCTTCATCAAAGCACTGGGCTACAAATTTCGCATCAAAAGGGGTCCCATCATGGAAAGTGACGCCTTTGCGCAGTTTAAACTCCCATGTGGTTGGATCCAAATTACCCCAGGATACTGCCAAAGCAGGTATGATCTTTAAATTCCTGTCAAAAGCGACCAAACCCTCATAAACATTTGAAGTCCTGATCAATGTGTTCAGATCAATGTTGAATTTAGACAGGTCTGTAGCAGGTGTACTTAATACTATTTTTAAAGTTTCATTCTTGAAATGATGAAGCCCGAAAATTCTGGTAGGCAATGTTCCCAAAAAGTAGTCCTTTTTAATAAATACTATTAAGGCGAGAAAAATAACAAAACCTATGAGGATGTCTTTTTTAGACAATTTTTCAAAGTTCTAAGTTCTAAACTCTAATCTATTAAACTCTAAATCATAATATCTAAATACTAAACAAATTCGAAATTCAAATTTTCAAAATCCAAAACCGCATATCTAATTTAATTATAAAATATTTTGAAATTTGAATTTTGGTCATTTGATATTGTTTAGGATTTAGAGTTTCGAGCTTAGAGTTTATCCACGATATGAGGTTAAATAAAAGAAACCAAGCTAAATCAAATTCCAGGTTCAATTATATCTAAGATCAAAATAATGTCGAATTCTGCTTAACGGCTTTCGGTTTCTGAGAAGCTAAGGGATTATTTTGTTTTAAGTTTTGCGGAAGGAACAGCTTCTTCAGCGCCGCTGTAGGCTTGTTTTGCCTCATCGATACCGTTAAAAATAGTGATTATCTGTGTAATTCCTACCACTTTTAAGATATCAAGAATATTTGGTTGGGGCTTGGCTATTACGATTTTTCCATTTTTTACAGCTGAGCGTGAATACCAGTCGGTCACATATCCTATGGCTTTTGAATTTATGTATGTGAGATCAGAAAAATCCAAAAGCAGATTTGGTATAGGCATCTCATCGATAACCTTATAAATCTTTTTTGCTTCCTCATCGACATTGGTTTCATCAAGCTGGCCAGTAAAACTGATTAATTTAACGGTTTTACCGCCGATGTTTAGATCTTGAAAATTTATTTGTACTTCAGCCATTTTATTATTGTGTTAATTTCTATTTTAATTATATATCGATTTTTTAAATTTGTCTATTAACAATAAATCTATTTTTGCTCTACGGTTTCTAAAAATTTCGCCACATGAACAGTTAATCCTCCATTAGGATTATCCTTGAATTCCAAAAGATCGGTCCAGTTTGCCACGATTTGGGAAAGGCCCCTGCCGCGTATAGTTGTTATTTTAGTTGGATCCATATATTTACGCTCTTCGACATAAGCGGCCATTTCCATCGCAGTTTTTTTGTTAAGTCCTGTCCCTGTATCCTCTACAGATATTTCAATACTTTTCCCTTTCTGGCTTAAAAACGTGATTTTAACATCTGTACCTGGCGCAGAACCGAATTCAATTGCATTATTAACAAGCTCATCTACAACGGACTGGAAACGAAAAGCCCATTGTTCAGAAAAACCAGTCATATTACGCACAATATTCATTGTAAAATCTCTTAATCCAGACATAAAATAAGCGCTTGTCGGGATTATGATGGATATTTTAACAGGCTTATCCACAGCTTTTCGGCTTTTGCTTTCCGTATCGTATGGCGCAACAGGATCCTGGTTCTGCTGAGATGCCGTTTTCTGCATTGCCGCATCAATGGGTTCGTTAGTCCCTTTCATAGAAAATGATTAATTATCTATTTATTATAGCATTTTTTACCATGATTATCAAGCTTTTTGACCATGGATTTTCAGGATTAGACTTTCTGTGGTAAGAATTAGAGCGTTGTACATTGAACTCTGACTACAGCTGTTTGCCGTACCCCTTTTTGTGTATTTATAAAAAGTTTATTGTAATACCCCTGAAGGAATAAGCCTTATCCCGGCAGGAGGCCAAAGCACTACAAGAACCCTTCCGCTGATATTTTTTCCATCGATGTAAGGAGTGGAACTTTCATCTATAGGTGAAAACCAATGGCGCGAATCGTTGCTATGGTTTCGATTGTCGCCTAAAGCAAAATAATGGTTTTCAGAGATAATAAATTCATTTTCATTATAATTTTTCAGGGAATAAGTATGATCCTTATTTTCTTCATTTAAATAAACCTCATTAAGTTCTTTAAAGTCATTCTGCCCCTTTGCTTTTAAATATACTCTACCATTTTCAATCTTGATGGTGTCACCAGGTATCCCGATAATCCGTTTAACAAAATATTCTGGCCCTGTAGAGCTGTAAATACGCACAAGATAGGCCTGATTGGGTTTACCTTCAATTAATATGCGTTGCTGTTTGATATCATCTGAAGTTACAATTTTTTTTGATGCCTCTTTCCAGCTAAGATTGATCAAACCCTCATTATCTACCGGGCGAAAATAAACAAGATCACCCTCACTGACCTTTTCTTTGCAAAACCATAAATTTCTTACAAGCATGTTTTGGCAATAAAAGGCTTGTTTATCGGCTTTAAGGTCGCTTATATCCAAAGATCCGGCGCCTTTGTCGTTAGTTATTGCAACTTCTTCGAATTTATGGGGATATTTATTTGTTACGGGCGGCAGAAAAACTATAGGATCTCCTCTTTTTGGCTCTCCTAAGTGATAACTTAATTTATCGATCAGAATAAATTCATTATTTTCCAGAGTATCAGCCATTGAAGAGCCTATTACCCGGAATGGGGATATAAGGAAGCTTCGAATCAAAACCACTAATAAAATTATTATGACTGCGTTATACAAAATATCCGCCAAAAACAGGCCTATTTCTTTTAAGGGTCTTTTTTTATCTGACTCGCCCCCGGTTTTTATCCTTTTCAGGAAATTCATTTTCAATATAAATGCTTAATAAAGCTTAAGGTCATTTTAATTTATTTACAAGAGTTTTCATTTTTGCAATAATACAAACAGAAACAAACCACTGATTTATAGGATTAACTTTTGATTACATGATAAATATAAATCAAATTGTTATAATCCTGGTAATCAGAAGTCAAAATAAAAAATAAAAAAAGATTCCATGAAAATCATGAGAATCAAGGTAAAAAATGATCATCGATAGATTAATTTATCACAAGCATCTGGAAAAGGGAGAAAAAATACTGTATTCAGTGCACAAGCATTGGATTGAAATAGCTAAACCCGCTCTGGAAATAGGTTTTTTTGGTTTTGTGCTTCCCTGGACACTTTTTTTTATCGGTTTTAATTCCAGGCCTTTTTTCTGGATTGCTGTTATTTGGTCTGCCTTAGCATATTTACATTTTATGCGTATTGTAATCTATTGGTATGCAAATACTTGGCTAATAACTAACATGAATGTTATTACGATCGAGTGGAGCGGGATTTTTAGCAATATAGCGACAAGATTGGGATATGAAGATATTGAAGGCGCTTCATATGAAATAAAAGGTTTTTGGGGCACTATTTTCCGTTATGGAAACTTGGTATTAAGGGTTATGTCGGGCACTCACGCGAAACTTGAAAACGTTTCCCGCCCCAAAAAAGCCGAACTAGCGTTAGCGCACTTTAAAGAACAATTTTTGAACGATCGGAATATGAAAGACGCAAATTCTTTAAGAAAGCTTTTATCAAACTTGGTCGCGCACGAAAACCGCAACCACTGACTATGATTTATGTGATTTTTATGATTAATGTGACAAATTAATTATATAATCAGGTAAAATCATAAAAATCACAGTCAAAAAAACAAAAACAAACAAAAATCAACAAAAATGAAAATTTTAATAATCTTTGCGGCAATTTTTGTCGCCATTGATGTCCTGATCGTATTATACGTGATTTGGAGGAGGACACGGCGCAAAATATCCCAAAAAGATCTCAGTGAAATACAGAAAACCTGGAAGTTCATAATCCGCCAGAAGGATATGAGGAATGCGATTATGGATGCTGATAAGCTTTTGGATCACGCTTTACATCTTTTGGGCTATAGGGGGAATTTAGGTAACAAGCTCAAGAAATCCGGCGGGAGATTTAAAAATATAAACAAAATCTGGACAGCTCACAAAGTCCGTAACAATATTGCCCATCAGATCAATTACCAGATTGACGAAAAAACTTACAGGGATACAATGCTGACCTTTAAACAGGCGTTTATGGATTTAAAAATATTTTAACAAATTGTGGGGCCAATAGTTGGGCAATTGTTGGGCTATTGTGGCTACAACTTGCCCCACAACTTGCCCCACAACTTGCCCCACCATGGTATTAGGAATAACAGGCATCAGCGGGTCAGGAAAGCACACGGCTGCAAAATATTTTGAAAAAAAAAGCTGGATTATATTGGATGCGGATAAAATCGCGCATTATTTATATCGCCCATATACAGGCGTATGGAAGGCGGTCACAAAAGAATTCGGGGAAAACATTTTAAATCAGGACGACACTATTAACAGGGTTAAGCTCAGTCAGATAGTTTTTAATCCCGCAAATCCTGAAGATTCAGATAAAGCGCTTCAAAAATTAAATGAAATCGTCCATCCATTTGTCAGGCGCTATATTGAAAATGAAATTCATCATAACCTTAGAAGAAAAGCGAATATAGCAATAATCGTAGCTTTATGGAGAGAGTCCGGTCTGGATGATTTATGTGACAAAATCCTTGTCGTAAAAGCTGATCCTGAGCACCGTAGCAAGCGTATACAGGGGCGTGACGGAATATCGCAGGAAATCTATAATATGAGGATAAAAAATCAGAATGAACCGGAGAAGTTTGATTTTATTGTTGAAAATAATGAGACTTTGGAGGAATTGAATGCTAAACTGAACCAAATTTTTCCAAATTAATTTGAAATAACAACTTACAAACTACAAATACAGAGATAAAGCACAAAATTCACAAATTGCACAAAGCACAAACAAACTTTTCAAACTGCACAAAAGACACAAATCACAAATTTGTTTGATTAGTTTGTTTATTTTGTGAATTTGTATTTTGTTTGTGAGCATTTGTGAATTTTGTGTAATTTGTGTTTTAACTTTCGATTTTCGAGTTTCGATTTTCGATTTTTTGTAGTATCGTCGTTACGTAATAAAGTTAATTATGGACTACGAACCCGTAATCGGCATAGAAATCCACGCGCGCATCAATACAAAGACCAAGATGTTCTGCAGATGCAGCAACGAAATTTTTGACGAAAGGCCGAATAGCCATGTCTGCGGTATCTGCATGGGTTTCCCTGGAATGCTGCCTGCTACGAACGAAGAAGCGGTAAAAAAAGGCATAAAGGCGGCTCTCGCAATGAAATGTAAAATCAACGAATTTTCCAAATTCGACCGTAAAAGTTATTTTTATCCGGATCTCCCGAAAGGTTTCCAGATATCCCAATACGATAAGCCTATTTCTGAGAATGGAAAAATAACGATTTCATTCCATAACGGCGCAACAAAGGACATCGGCATAACCCGCCTGCATTTGGAAGATGATGCCGGAAAACTGACGCATTCGGATAGCGGTACACTTGTTGATTTTAACCGCTCAGGAACTCCTCTAATGGAAATAGTAAGTGAACCTGATTTGAGGAGTGTCGAAGAGGCTAGCCTTTATGCGCGCCAGATTCAGAAAATCGTAAGATATGTTGATTCGTCAGATGCGGATATGGAGAAGGGGCAACTTCGGTTCGATATCAACGTATCCCTTCGTCCGAAAGGTCAGGAAAAATTTGGCACACGCGCGGAGGTGAAAAACCTGAATTCTTTCCGCAGTCTCGAGAAAGCGCTGGAATATGAGATACACCGTCAGACAGAAGTATTGAAAAGCGGTGGTACTGTTGTTCAGGAAACACTTGGCTGGGACGATGCCAAAGAGATCACAGTATCCCAGCGCGGAAAGGAGGAAGCGGCTGATTACCGCTATTTCCCGGAGCCGGATATCCCGCCATTGGTGATTACAAAAAAGATGGTCGAAGAATTAAAAAAAGAGATCCCCGAATTACCCGATACTAAAGCTAAACGTTATCAGGATGAACTGGGTCTACCCGCTTTAGACGCCCATCAGCTTGCGGAATCATCCGAACTTTCCGCTTATTTTGAAAAAGCTCTGAAAGTCAGTGGTAACGCAAAAAAAACTTCGAACTGGATTCTTTCCGAACTTATGGCATTTTTAAACGCCAATAACCTAACAATATCTGAGAGCAAGCTTTCAGCAGAAAATCTCGGCAAACTGGTAAAGCTTATAGGAGATGGTGTTATTTCCGGCAAAATCGCTAAAGACATCTTTACGGAAGTTTATATAGGTAATCTGGATCCTGAAAAAGTTGTTGAGAAAAAAGGTTTGAAAGTAATGAGTGATTCGGGCGAACTTGAGAAAATCTGCAAAGAGGTTATTAATAAAAACCCAGCCATCGTCGCGGACTACAAAGGCGGGAAGGAAAAGGCGATAGGCGGTCTTGTCGGTCAGGTTATGGGGGCGACCAAAGGCTCAGCAAATCCGAAGATGGTGAATGAGATTTTGCGAAAATTACTATCCTAAAAACTATATTTGAAGACTTGAATACTTAAAAACTAGTTTGCAAGTTTTCAAGTTTTCAATAAATCAGTCAACTTCATACATTCGCTTTAAGGGGCGAAAAATGATATAATAAATTAAGAAAATTAATCTAAGTTCAAAGAAACTTAGTCCTTAGTCCTTAGTCCTTATTTCTTAGTCCTTACAAATATGCCATTAATACCAACCGTAATAGACAAGACCCCGCAGGGCGGCGAACGCGTGTATGACATCTATTCCCGGCTTTTAGAGGAACGGATTATATTTTTAAGCGGCCCTATATCAGATGAAGTGGCAAATGTCGTAATAGCCCAGTTCCTTTTCCTTGAAAAAGTGGATCCTTCAAAAGACATCACGATTTACATTAATTCTCCTGGTGGTTCTGTTTCCGCCACACTCGCGATGTACGACACTATGCAGCTTATAAAATGTGATGTTTCAACTGTCTGCGTAGGTATAGCGGCATCAGGCGGCTCAGTCATCCTGATGGGCGGAACGAAAGGAAAACGTTATACACTTCCGCATTCCGAAGTCATGATCCATCAGCCTATGGGCGGTGTTGAGGGGCAGGCTACCGATATCTCTATACACGCCCAGCACATTGTCCAGACCAAAGAATTGCTTAATCAGATGATTGCCAAGCATACGGGACGGGATGTGAAAAAGGTAAGGGATGACACTGAGCGCGATAAATTCATGACCGCCGAAGAAGCCCTAAAATACGGAATAGTGGATAAGATTATAGAGTCTAAAAAATAGTCTACGTTAATTTTAAAATATAGTTTTATTGAGCAGAAGGTGCCGGGTTTGTTTCCCCATCGCCTGCATTTTCCTGCTTACTTATTTCACTTAGAATCGATTTAACCTGTGACTCGATATCTGTTTCTGGTGTACCAGTATTTTCCTGCGGTACCGTAGAGGGGAGTTTGGGTTTTTTTTCTGTCTGTTCGGATGGTTTAGCGGCTTCATTAACATCTTCGATTTCAGTAACATCACTGACACCTGGTTTCAGCATCTCTGTGACATTTGTTGCATTTTCATTTTGCAGACCAACCTCCTTATTTTTGCAGCCGCTCAAAAGAGAAAGTGCAGTGATTACTAATAAGACAATGACGTTCTTTTTCATAAACTAAATTTTATTTTTATTAAAATATTATATCATTTAAACTATGTGCTGTCAATATAATAATTTGACATATGATAAAAATTTAGTACAATAATAATCTATGTCAAAAAAAAATCGACATAATCAACCAAATAAGGAGCGGGAAAGCAAATTCCAACATATTCAGGTGCATAAACCTGAAATTGATCTTGTTGACCATACGCGCCGTAAAATATTAATAGGCAGCGCAGCAACGGTGGTACTTGGCTCTATAGGATACGGTATATTTCATAAAAACAGATTTTCCAGTGAATCTATTGGGGAAAATAGGCCACAGAAACCTGCCAGTAATCCCAAGATCCCCCAATATAATGAATGGGCCCCAAGAATAAAATTACCTGAAATCAACATCAAAGATACTCCAATAAGCTTAGAAGAAGCTGGGCTTGGGCTGCCACAGGGGATTGACAGGGAAACATTGAAAGCGCTATTCCGCAAATTTCAATCTGATAAAAAAACTCTTATTGAAAAATTATCCGGAGTAAAGGATTTTAAGCAACGACAGACGCTGATTAGAAAATTTTTCGAAAGTTTAGTAAGTGATTATTTGAATTATTTGCATATTTTGCGGCCAAAAATCACTAGTAATCCAGAAGAAGTGATTCGGACACTCAATCGATTGCTGATGCATGAAAATTCCTGGATTGAGAGTAATCACGGAAGTATTCCGGAATCCCGACGTTTTGCTTTTTATAATGTAGAAGGGGTTAAAAAAAGCAGTATAAAAATCGGAGACCGGACCATTGATCTGCCCATATTATTTTTGCACAACCAGGAAGACCTTTTAGAAAATCTGAATGATCGCGACAGCATTATGATGGGGCAGTATTTTAACGATTATGATTATTTAGTTATAAATAAAGACGGGCTTTTAAGATTAATGAAAGAGCAGACCAGAGAAATCTCACAATTAAATCAAGAGGCCGCGCAAAGGATCGAGAGTATTGCGTCAGAAGAGAAATATTCACAGCTGCAAAAAAGTACTGTCTACCATGAAGTCGCCCATGTTGCCTTACAGAAAATATTTGGCATAAAGCACGAAGACAGTTTGATTGAAATGAATGGGTTGATAGATATGGACGGTTATAGTGTAGGACGTGATTTAAAAATAACTGATACTGAACTTCATGAATTGGCGGCTAACGGCTATGGGATTATGAATTCAGGTAAAATGGCAAAGGCTAGTTTAATCTATCTTTTAAATTCACCTTATCCAAGCTACCGGTTAGCTAAGGAAATTTGTATTAAAGAACTTCAGCGCATAATGGGCCCCGGAATTCATGACACCAGGGCGTTGAAACTATTTATAATTGATACGGATGATCAAGTGCTGCATAGGATAGGCGAACGGATGGCAAAATTAGCGATTTATCTGGTACGAAAAGACTAGATTTAATCAGACATCAGGTTTTGCTATACTTGGCGTATGTTCAAACTGTTAAAAAAATCAGGAGGGGCGCGTCGCGGTACACTTAAAACCGCTCACGGAACTATACAGTCTCCTTTTTTCATGACAATCGCGACTGCAGGTGCGGTGAAAGGCCTGATTCCTGATGAGGTCAGAGAACTCGGCGGCGAAGTGATTTTGGCGAACACATATCACATTCATCTGCGACCAGGCGAAGATGTTGTCGCGAAAGCGGGCGGTTTGCATAAATTCATGAACTGGAACGGCCCGATTTTAACCGACAGCGGCGGGTATCAGGTTTTCTCTCTTTCCAAAATCCGCAAACTGAAGGCCGATGGCGTTGAATTCCAGTCGCACATTGATGGCGAGAAAATATTTCTTACGCCTGAAAAATGCATTGAAATACAGCAAAAACTGGGGAGCGACATAATGATGTGCCTGGATGAATGTCCGCCTTATCCGGCTGAGCGGAAATATGTGGAAAAATCATTGGAATTAACAACGGAATGGGCCAGGCGATGCCGTAAGGGACGCAGATCTGCATCCCTTACGTTTGGCATTGTCCAAGGAGGGATGCACGCGGATCTTCGTGAAAAATCCGCCAAACAATTGGTCAAAATCGGTTTCGACGGTTACGCAATCGGAGGTTTATCTGTCGGAGAACCGAATAACTTGATGTACGAAATGCTGGATGCGACGATTCCCCATTTACCTGAAGATAAACCCCGATATTTGATGGGCGTAGGAACGCCAGAGAATATTCTGGAGGCAGTAGAACGGGGGATTGATATGTTCGACTGCGTGCTTCCCACCCGTAACGCGCGCCACGGTTACCTTTTTACGTCAAAAGGGATCGTAAGGATAAGGAATGAACAGTATAAGGAGGATTTTACGCCGCTCGACAAGAAATGCAGTTGCTACACATGCAAAAATTACACAAAAGCCTATCTCCGCCATCTGTTTACTTCCAACGAAATCCTGAGTCTCCGCCTGAATACTCTCCATAATGTGGCGTTTTATCTTGATCTGATGAAGAAAATCCGAGAGGCGATTGAGGAGGATAAGTTTGCGGAGTTTAAGGGAGGTTTTTTGAAAAAATATGTATCGTAACCTTCTTAAATTTTAAATAACAAATTTTAAATAACAAATTACAATTTAATATACGGTCAGATCAGCCAAAATGAAAATTTGTCATTTGTAATTTAAAATTTAAAATTAAAATGAACCTCCCCCCACAATCCAACCTCACTGACGTTAAATACAATGAAATCTTAAAAATGATCAGGGATTTGAACGTAAACCTGAATGACATCGATGAAAAATTCATTCATGGCGGAGGGAAAGGCGGGCAGAAGATCAACAAAACCGCGAGCGCAGTGCAACTTATCTACAGGCCAAAAGGAACTGTCGTGAAATATCAGCATCACCGTGAACGCTCGATGAACAGAATTCTTGGCTTAAGGGAACTTTTGTATAAACTTAATCCTAAGTCTAAAAAACAAAAGGAAATCGAAAAAATCCGCAAACAGAAAAAAAGGCGCAAAAGAAGAACTGTTATTCAACAGGAACAACAGTAATAAAAAAAGCTTTGACAAGGGTAAATTCATCTGTTAAATTCCTTGCGTTCTTTTTAATGTTACTTCGTTACCTCGTTATTTCGTTTTTATGATAATCGTTGCCCCCATCTTTTTTAATGTTTCGCTCACACATCACCGTTTGATTTTTATGGCAGATCCTGAAAAATCCGACACTCTTGTTGCCTCTCAGGATGCTGACACAAATACGCCAGATGAATTTGACCGTCACACTGCCGAATTGGCGTATAATGCGCTGGAAGAATTTTTGGCAGGCAATGCTGAAATATCAGAATTTTTTGCATCTGAAGATAAAATGGCGTCTGAAAATTCCATGCGTGAAAGAGCTTATAACGATATATATGAAAGGCTTAATGAATATTTAAGGGAAAAAAAAGAAGCTGGCATAAAGGTTTCAAAGGAGTGGTCTATGGATATCGCTAGTTTGATGGCTGAAACAATATGTAAAGTCATCTATCTTGACTTGATGAAAGACGTGGATCCGTTGACTGGTCGTCCTAACAGGCGGGCTTTTGTGAGACGTTTAAAAGAAGAGATTCAAAGAAGCACCAGAAGCGGACCCCTTTCAGTGCTAATCTTTGATCTTGATAAATTTAAATGGGTCAATGATACGCATGGGCATCTTGCGGGTGATAGCGTGCTTTGTGAAGTAGCTGAGGAGGTAAAAAAATTACTTAGAGCCTCGGACTTTATGTCCAGAAATGGAGGAGATGAGTTTTATTTCCTTTTGCCAAATACAGATGCCGAAGGCGCTTGTGTTGTTGCTCACAGAATAGCTTCGGTTATAAAAGGAAAGATCTTTATTGTGGGACTTAATGGAAATTCAAAGGAAATACAACTGACTGCGAGTATTGGAATCAGTGAATTTGAAGGGGTGTATGATGATCCGGATGGCAGTAAGATGATTAACCGCGCCGACGAATGCCTTTATATTATGAAAGGTGAAAAACCCGACAAAAATGGGGTTATGAAAGAACGCCGTGGGAATATCGCGTGCAATGGGCGTGTTCTTACGAATAATGAAATAAACAGAATATTAGAAGATAACCCGGGACTGCGCCTCCCCGTGGATTCAGTTATAAGCAATCGCGAAAGGATTTCTACTGGTTTGCTGGAGCCTGAGGATTAGATCCGTTTATTAGGTTTTTAAGGCTATCCGGGGTTACCATTTTTTCTATATCCTTTATCTGGCCTTTAGCCTGGTTTAATACACTGACAGTATCATAAAATTCTTTATATTGAGTGGAGATCTTATTAAAATCCACCTTTTCCTTAAGGTACCCGAATAAATAAAATCCTCCGATTATCGGAAGCACAATAAATACCAGAAAAAATATAAAACTTATAACACCTCTGAAAACTGCAACTCGGGCTACACGTTTTTGATAAACCAGAATTTTATCGATTTTTCCTTCAAGCTCTGAGAGACTGGGTTGCTTTACTCCTTTGCCTGTATTCAATGTGATTTCATCCATAAATTTATTTTAAGTGCTTAGTGCGGAGTGCTGTATTACTACTAAGCACTAAAGCACTGCGCACTAAGCACTATTTTTTAATGTTGATGATCTGAATATTCGCCTCCTTAATATCTTTTTCTGCTATTTCGGAAGGAGCGCCTAATGTAAGATCTTTCGCTTTCTGGTCCTTCGGGAACGCGATTACTTCGCGGATATTCGGTTCGCCCGCGAATATCATCACAAGACGGTCCAGTCCCCACGCGATTCCTCCGTGTGGTGGCGCGCCATAGCTAAAAGCCTCCAGCATATGACCAAACCTCCTTTCCGCGTCAGCCGGACTTATACGTAAGATATCAAAAATCTTTTGCTGGAGTTTCTGTTCATGTATCCTCATGCTTCCGCCGCCGATCTCGCTTCCGTTCAACACTATGTCATAAGCTACAGCGCGGGCTTTTACGGGTTCTGAGTCCATAAGGTCCATATCTTCATTCATTGGGCGTGTGAAAGGGTGGTGCATGGCAGCGAGCTGGCCGGTTTCTTTTTCTCCGCCAGAGGCGGATCCGCCCGTGGAGGAGAATTCGAACATCGGGAATTCGTTTACCCAAAGATAAGCGAACACATTCGGGTCCATCAGATTTAATTTTCTTCCGCATTCAAGGCGAATCTGTCCGAGAACTTCGCATGCTGTATTGAATTTATCAGCCGCGAAAAATACAATGTCTCCGGTTTTCGCGCCCAGCGTTTCGGATATTTTGTTTATCACCTCTTCGCTTAAAAATTTGATGATAGGGGATTTTATCCCTTCCTCTCTGTAAACAAAATACGCCAAACCTTTTGCACCGTATACTTTTGCCAGTTCCTCAAGCTTATCCAGTTCGCTCCTCGGCCAGTCAGCGACACCTTCGACTTTCAGCGCCTTAACAACGCCGCCGCTTTCAACGGTTCCTGAGAACACCTTGAAATCGCAGTGCGCCACGATATCGGAAATATCTATTAACTCCATCTTAAAACGGATATCAGGTTTATCTGAGCCGTATCTGGACATCGCCTCGTGCCAAGTGATGACAGGGAACGGTTTTTTCAGGATTTTTTTCTTCGGCGCGAATTTTTTGGTAAGTTCGATTAAAAGTTGTTCGTTTACCGCCATAACATCTTTTTCTTCCGCGAACGACATCTCCACATCCAGCTGTGTAAATTCAGGTTGCCTGTCACCTCTCTGGTCCTCGTCGCGGAAACACCGCGCTATCTGGAAATACTTGTCCATACCCGCGATCATCAGAAGTTGTTTCAACTGTTGGGGGCTTTGCGGAAGTACAAAAAATTTACCTGGATAAAGGCGTGACGGAACTAGATACTCACGACTTCCTTCGGGAGTGCCTTTGATAAGAATCGGCGTTTCGATTTCCAGAAACCCCTGCTTATCCATATAATCGCGCATCGCTTTTATCATTTTATGGCGCAGGACAAGATTGTTTCTGAGCCTCTCGTGGCGCAGGTCCAGATATCTGTATTTCAGCCGAAGCTCCTCGTTAACAGCTTTATCCTGGTCTATCTCGAAAGGCGGAGTTTTTGAGTCATTCAGAATTTTGACTTCATCTATATAAACCTCGATTTCGCCTGTATCCATATTTTTGTTATCCTGCCCTTCAATGCGTTTACGGACATTCCCTTTCACAGTTAAAACAAATTCCGGGCGAACCGTATTCGCTGTTTCCCAGCTTTCCTTGCTTACATTAGGATCAAAAACAATCTGTGTTAGACCGTATCTGTCGCGCAAATCGATAAAAATAATCCCGCCATGGTCGCGCCTTCTGTGGACCCATCCGCTTAATACAACTGTTTTTCCTTTATCAGTCAGCCTGAGCTCGCCACATGTGTGTGTTCTTAACATAATTTATTTTGAGTAAATTTCTGAATTATTTTAAGCTAATATTTATATTATGACAACGTTTATCGTCTTGCGTCTGCGAAAAGCGTACCGTCCGGCGTCTGACGTATAACGGAAATACAAAACGCAAGACGCAGGACGCAGCCCGTTACGCACATCGCGAACGCAAGACGCATGACGCAAAAAAGTACGCGCTTCGCAGACGTTGGGCGAAAAACGATTAGTAAACAGGTACTCCCAAAATCGCCTCAAGCTGTGATGCGGTAACAGGCCCTTTGCGTATTATTTTAACATGGTCGTTTTTAACCTCAATCACAGTTGAAGCGAGATTGTGATTAGTAGTTTTCCCCTGAAAAACCATATCGGGTTTGTACTTACTTTTTTTAAAAGCTTTGATGACTTCCTCATGAGAAAAGCAGAGGCCTTTACCGGACGGGTTCGCACTCGTTGTTATTAACGGACCTTTGAATGCGGAAAGTAAATCCTGCGTCAAATTATGCATTGGCACCCTTAACCCGACATTCGGCGTTTCAGGGAAATAGTAATCAGGGATTTCAGGGCCTTTTGGCAAAATCAGAGTAACAGCGCCTGGGAATAATTTTGATACCACATAAGAGCTGAAATCATCCAGAATCGCATATTTTTTAATTTTAAGCAACTGCACAACAGGTATCATTATGCTCATGGGTTTTTTGAAATCGCGGCCTTTTATATCCTGAACTTTGTGAAATGCTTTTGGATTATATGCATCAGCAGCCAGCCCAAAGCACGTATCGGCAGGGTGCGCGATTACACCACCCTTTTTCAGGATAGAAACGGCTTCTTTAAGTGTGTCGGGGTTGAAGGGAACGACTTTTATCATAACGAAATAACGAAGTTACGAAATAACGATATAACAAAATACCGAAATTCGCCAGCCTGCCTGCAGCGTTCTGGCGGGAAACTCGAAAATCGAAATTCTAATATTCTGAAAGCGCGGAAACGTTTCCGCACCTACGGGATATAAAATAATTTGATTCTCGCCAAAAATCCGTTTAAACTTATGCAGAAATATGAAACATCCAAACATCCAATTCGGTTACTCCGCGAAACTGTGACAAGGCAGGCATTACCTGCTTTTTTTATAATCACCGTTGCTGGCTCCGCGGCTCCAGTCCGGAGCCGAGATACTGGCTTCTGTGTCTCTCCAGACAGAGCCTGGAGCCAGCAACAGCACAACAGCTAAACGCTTAAAATATGAAAATCTCATCCAAAATCAAAAAAATACTATTACTCGGCTCTGGCGCCCTGAAAATCGGCGAGGCAGGGGAGTTTGATTACTCCGGTTCACAGGCCATCAAGGCATTTAAGGAAGAAGGGATTAAAGTCATCCTGATAAATCCGAATATCGCCACAAATCAGACCAGCAAAGGACTTGCTGATAAGATTTATTTTTTACCGGTCACCCCGTATTTCGTTGAACAGGTCATCAAAAAAGAAAAACCCGATTCTATCTCTCTTAGTTTCGGCGGACAGACAGCGCTGAATTGCGGTCTTGAGCTGGAGAAAAAAGGAATTCTGAAAAAATATAATCTAAAAGTCCTCGGTACACCAGTTGAGTCAGTCCGATTAACAGAGGATCGGGAACTTTTCAAAAACGCGCTTGAAAAAATCGGCGTTGTTTCGCCTCGTAGTCTGGCGTGTGAGAATTTTGAAGACGCAAAAAAAGCAGCCGACAAAATCGGTTTCCCGGTAATGATCCGCGCGGCTTTCGCGCTTGGCGGGCTGGGCTCGGGCGTAGCAAGGAATCACGAAGAGCTGAACCCTGTTCTTAAAAAAGCCTTTTCCGCATCACCGCAAGTACTGATTGAAGAGTATCTGAAGGGCTGGAAAGAAATCGAATACGAAGTTGTGCGCGACGTCAAAGATAACTGCATCACGGTATGCAACATGGAGAACTTCGACCCGCTCGGAATTCACACCGGCGAATCGATTGTCATCGCGCCGAGCCAGACGCTTAATAACCACGAATACCAGAAGCTCCGCAATATCGCTATAAAAGTCATCCGCCATTTCGGAATAGTGGGGGAGTGCAACATCCAGTACGCTCTTGATCCTAATTCCGATGATTACCGTGTAATCGAAGTGAATGCCCGCCTTTCCCGTTCGTCCGCGCTGGCTTCAAAAGCAACTGGTTATCCGCTTGCGTATGTCGCCGCAAAACTGGGTCTCGGTTATGCGCTTACAGATCTCCGAAACAGCGTTACGCAAAAAACTTCCGCATGCTTTGAGCCTGCTCTGGATTATGTCGCCCTTAAAATCCCGCGATGGGATTTAAATAAATTCCGCAAAGTCAGCGAAATCATCAGTACCGAAATGAAGTCCGTCGGCGAAGTTATGGCGCTTGGTCGTAGTTTTGAGGAAGTACTCCAAAAAGGCCTTCGCATGATACAGATAGGCGCTTACGGATTGGAACCCGATATGTATGAATTCAGTAATCTAAAAGAAGCGGTTGAAACCCCGACTCCCAAACGTCCGTTCGCTCTTGCGAAGGCTATTGATGAAGGTTATTCGATTGAAAAATTATATAAACTTACAGGAATCGACCCGTGGTTTTTGAATAAAATTAAGAATATCCGCCATGTCGCGAAAAAAGTGAAAGCGGCAAAATCAGTACACGGAATAACCGAACCTCTGATGCGCGAGGCAAAGAAAACCGGTTTTTCCGACAAGCAGATAGCTCGCATGTTTAAGGATGATGAAATGAAAGTCCGCGAACGCAGGAAAAAGCTGGGCGTAATCCCTGTCGCGAAACAAATTGACACCCTCGCCGCCGAATTCCCCGCCAAAACAAATTATTTGTATCTGACCTACTGGGGCGAGAAGGATGACGTATCTTACGAAAAATCGAAAATCGAACCTCGAAAATCGAATGGAAAAATGCAAAATGCTACATTGAATACGAAATCAGAAATCAGAAATGCGAAATCTAAGAAGGCAATAGTCCTCGGTTCAGGCCCATACTGCATCGGTTCATCCGTCGAGTTCGACTGGTGCTGTGTGAACGCGGTTAAAACTCTGCATAAAGCCGGATATGAATCCATAATGATAAATTATAATCCCGAAACTGTAAGCACGGATTTTGATGAATGCGATAAGCTGTATTTCGATGAACTCAGCCACGAGCGCGTTCTTGATATCTGCGACAAGGAAAAGCCCGACGGCACAGTCGTTTCCATGGGCGGTCAGGTTCCGAATAACCTTGCACTCCGTTTGCATAAAAGCGGTGTTAAGATTATGGGAACATCTGTCGAAAGTATCGACCGTGCGGAAAGCCGTGATAAATTCTCCGCGCTTCTGGATTCCATAGGCGTAGACCAGCCTGAGTGGAAAGCATTCACAAAAATCGAAGATGCCTATAAGTTCGCGGATAAAGTCGGTTACCCCGTACTAGTACGCCCGAGTTACGTACTCTCAGGCGCGGCCATGCGCGTGGCGCACACACATGAGGAGTTACAAGACTTCCTGGGAAAAGCAGTCCGCGTAAATATCGAGGCGCCTGTTGTCATCTCCAAATTCCTTGTCGGCGCGCGTGAAATTGAAATGGATGCTGTCGCTCATAACGGAAAAACCCTTATTTACGCGATTTCCGAACACGTGGAAGATGCTGGCGTTCACTCCGGCGACGCCACAATCGTCCTTCCTCCGCAACGGACATACCTCGAGACCATCCGCAGGGTCAAAAAAATCGGAAAAGCCATCGCGAAATCTCTTAAAATCACAGGTCCTTTCAACATCCAGTTCCTCGCGAAAGATAATGAAATCAAGGTAATCGAATGCAACCTCCGCGCCAGCCGTTCATTCCCGTTTGTCAGCAAAGTCACCAAATACAATTTCATAGAAATCGCCACAAAAGCCATGCTGAATGACGTCGATAAAGACGTCCGCTACCATACCGTGGATCTGGATTACGTTGGCGTAAAATTTCCTCAGTTCTCATTTCCTCGTCTGAAAGGCGCAGATCCGGTTTTAGGAGTCGAAATGGCCTCCACCGGAGAAGTAGCATGTTTTGGCGATGACTTTGAGGAAGCTTTCCTTAAATCCTACCTTGCTGTCGGTTATAAAATCCCGAAAAAGCATATCCTCCTCTCCGTCGGCCGTATGAAAGATAAAATAAGCATGCTACCCGCAGCGAAAACACTCATTGATATGGGCTTTAACCTTTTCGCCACCGAAGGCACATCGGCGTTTCTGCATGAAAACGGAATAAAAGTCACAAAACTGCACCGCGTTTCCACGGAAAAAAGCCCGAATATTTCCGAATATTTAAAAGCCGGCAAAATCGATCTTGCCATCGTCATCCCCACAAAATACGCGCACGACGAAATCACCGCCGGCTACCAAATCCGCCGTCTTGCCGTTGACCAGCATATCCCGCTATTCACAAACGTCCAATTTGCCAAAGCGCTGATACGCTCAATTCAGAAATATAAGATGGAGGATTTGAGAATAAAGGAGTGGGGGGAGTATAAAAATTAAATTTAGTCTATTTTCTAAGGCATTTGACCATTTTGTTGACGTTAACGAAATGGTCAGGATTTTATAGTTGAATAAACTTTAAAAATATGTTATAATAATTGGATTACTTTTTAAATTCAAAGTGGTCCAAAAAATAAAAAAATTAGCAAAGGAGATTACCGCCCTAGAAGGTGAAGTTAACGAAATTGGGTATTATCCTGATTTAAAAGAGCTGATTGAAGTTATAGCCAATGAGGAAATGAACCTCGGCTTCAAGGTAAGAGTCAGCCCAAAAAAAATGGTTGGCGGTTTTCCGGATATCAAAATTGTGAGGGCAAAAGACAATTTGGTTCTAGGGCATATTGAAGTAAAAATTCCTAACGAAAACTTAGATAACAAAAAATTTGAAGATCAATTTAACCGTTATAAAGAATCTGCTTCAAATATTATTTTTACCAATTTTGGTAAGTGGGAATTATGGCAATGGGATAAAGATAGGAAGTCCAAGAAGAAAGATGAAGCTACATGGAATTTCAAAAAATCACCAGATGATTACCATGGCATAAAGAAAATATTAGAAATATTCAATACTAAAGAGCCAATTGCTGCAGAGACGCCAGAAGAATTAGCTGATTTGCTAGCTCGAAGGAATAAAAGGTTAAGAGAAGTTGTAGAAGAAGTTTATGTGAGCAATGGGTGCCCACAAAATCTTAAAGACCTTTATGAAACAATAAAAGAATTTTTAATTAAGGACATTACTGTGCACGATTACGTGAATATGTATGCTGAAACCATAACCTACTCCCTCTTTATTGCACGATTACAACATTTCAAAAAGGGCGGAAAGGATAACTTTGATATTGATACGGCCTTTAATTTTTTGCATCGAAGGTTGCCGCGTATTCCACTTCTGGATGAGCTTTATAATAAGGCAAATGACCAGTTAGTAGCTAAGATTGAAGATGAAATAGATTTGATAATACAAGATTTGAAATTGTGCGATATTAAGAAGATTTATGAGATTTTTACCAAACATGACCCTGATAAAGATCCTATAATTTATTTTTATGAGCCTTTTGTAAAATACAATGATCCGGAGACAAAGATAAAAAGAGGTGTTTTTTATACACCGAAACCAATAGCAAATTTTATTACGAGAAGTATAAATGAAATTCTAAAGGAAAAATTTGGGTTGCATGAAGGCCTTGCAAATGAAAATATTCGCCTTCTTGATCCGGCAATGGGTACAGGAACTTTCCTTGTTGCATCAATTGAGCGGATTTATGAAGAGCTTAAGGAAAAGTATAAAAATCAGGGCGCCACCTTTTTAAGACAAAAATGGGAAAAGGTCGTTCAAAATCATATTTTAGAAAGATTTTATGGTTTTGAGATATTGCTGGCTCCTTATGCTATTGCACATTTGAAACTAAGCCTTTACTTAGAAGAAAATGGCTATGAGTTTGAAAAGACTAGTAAGAATCAACAGTTTAAATTATATCTTACTAACACTCTTGAAAATGATGAACATAGCGAAAAAATTGTTCGCTCTGGCCAAATTGGAAAAGAAAGTGAAGCGGCATTAAAAGTTAAAAATGATGAACCAGTTTTAGTGATTACTGGTAACCCGCCATACTCAGTTTCTTCTTTTAATAAAAATAAATGGATTGAAGATTTGATGAATTTATATAAAAAGGCTGTAAGAATTGAAAAAAATATTCAGCCTTTATCGGATGATTACATTAAATTTATTCGCTTTGGTCAATGGAAGATTAATAAAACTGGTCATGGCATTTTTGCAATGATTACAAATCATTCATTTCTTGACGGCTTAATTCATCGAGGCATGAGAGAAGAGCTTATGAAAGAATATGACCAAATTTATATATATAATTTACACGGGAACACGACTAGTGGTGAAATAAATCCAAATAACCGAAAAGATCAAAATGTTTTTGATATTAAACAAGGCGTAGCAATTTCCTTTTTTATAAAATCTGAGAATTGTAAAGAAAAAGGCGTTTGGTATTCAGAAATTTGGGGTACTAAAGAGGAAAAATTAGTTTTTCTAAATCAATCTGATATTCGTTCTATTAAATGGTTAAAATTAGAGCCACAAGTAACTGAAAATTTCTTTTTTATTCCAAAAATTTTGAATAAAAATAACGAATATGATTTGTTTTATTCACTTAAAACAATTTTTCCTATAAACGGAAATGGGATAAAAACAAACAATGATAATTTATTTTTGGATTATGAAGTTAAAAAATTAAAAGAAAGAATTGAGCTATTAAAGGATGGAAATTTAACAGTTAATGAAATAAATAAATTGTTAGAATTAGAAGATGACAAATACTGGAATACAAAACGTGAAAGGGAGAAATTAACGAATGTTGATATAGAACAAAATATTTTTGATTATTTATTCCGGCCTTTTGATATTAGAAAAATTTATTATCAACCCAACTTAATTGAGATTGGTAGGGGTGGAGCTAGTAAAAAAGTGTTTAGCAATTTTAAAAATCAAGACTTGGGCTTAATTAATTGTAGACAATTTGCGTCGAAAAAATATTTTACAAGTTTTGTAACTAAGGCGATGGCAGATATGAGTTCACAGCCCTTTGCGCCTTATAATATTTTTCCAATATATGTATATGAAAATGGTAGAAAGGTGGCAAATTTAGACAACAAATTTATTCATGATTTAGAGAATAGCCTTAATTTAATTTATGTTCAGGAGGGAGAGGGTGATTTAAAAAAAGATTTTGGTCCAGAAGACATTTTTTATTATATATATTCTGTTTTTCATTCACCTGAGTATCGAAAAAAATATCATGAAGAATTAAAAATTGCTTTTCCAAAAGTTCCATTAGCATATGATAAAATAATTTTTCGAGATTTAGTACGACATGGTAAAAATTTAATAGAATTGCATTTATTGAATCAAAACCCTTTTAGTACAAATAAGAATTCGATTTTTAATAAACAAAATAAGTGGAGGGTAAGTCAGGGTGGTAAAATGAGGCATTGGAATATTACAAAAATTCAATATGAACCCAACAAAAAAAGAATTTATATAAATGAAAACAATTTTTTTCAAGGAATAGATGAAAATGTATGGAATTTTTATATTGGAGGGTATCAAGTTTTGGATAAATGGCTTAAGGCAAGAAAAGGACGTACTCTGAATTTAGATGATCAAGAGCATTTCATGAAAATGATTGTTGCCTTGAGAGAAACAATAAATGTAATGGAAAAAATTGACCCGCTTGTAATTGAATTATTGGAAGGTGTTGAGCAGCCACAGGCAGTAACACCAAAAACAGGGCGCAAAATACGCAGAAAGAAAACACTTGAAGAAGCTAAAAAGATTGCGCATCAGCTTAAACGTGCAAGAATGGGCAAACGTGTTCTTAAAAAATCTGGCGACTGAGTGTAAAATTTGCAATTCCTACAATATGCGAAACCTTCGCACGTATTTATTACAAAATAATCCTGTGCGGGGCAAAAAGGGCAGTTGCCAATATAAAAGCTATCTTCTTCATGGGTTAAATTCAGAATATTTGCCAATGATTTCCATTTAAATTCCTGCTCTCTAGTTATTTGCATAATTTAATCGTAATGGTAGGGGGGCTAGGGTAGTGCAATCGGGGCTTTTTGTCATTCAAAAAATATTGACAGAAGAAGTGAATACGTTTTTATACAAATATTGACTTTTGTTAGCTAAATTGATAATATTAAGACATAAAAGGCTTTCGGCCGTGGTTCATATACCACAAGCTGGCGGAAGGTCTTTTTCTTATTTATTTGCCGACAGGGAAAGCGGACATTAGCCATTTTTTGCCTGACCGTTTTTCTTCTTTGATCTGAATAAAAAAGAGATCGTCATCAGCGGTTATGCCGGCGAATCTGTGTACAATTTCACCTCTGTTATTCGGATTTTCTTTTGATTCCGGTTCATAGGTTGACTTGCATATTAATTCAATGGCGCAGGGGAAAAATTTTACTCGGCGGGTTTTGTCTCCCAGATTATCTTTTTCATGCAGGTGATGCCAATATAATTCCAGAAAAATTTTATCCTTCTTAAAGAAAGCGGATTTTATATATGGCCTTCTCTTACTTTTAGCCCTAATTTGTTTATAAATCGTAAAAGCTTTTTTGTAAACTTCTGCCCATCGTGTACCTGCAAGCTTTTTCGACTTTGTTCTATAAGTCTTCATTAATCAAAAAATTCAATTTTATTCAAAATAGGAACGGATTATAGCAGATGACCAAAATTATGCAAAATGCTAATAAAAATTCACCTTTGGGAATAAGTCTGATAAAATAATCATATGAATTCCCGTTTTTTAATCTGGCTCGGCCTGTTTGTAGGCTCCGCGATCGGCGGATATATTCCTTATCTATGGGGTGATAATTTCCTGTCCATGTGGTCAGTACTTTTAACAGCAGTCGGCGGAATAATCGGAATTTGGGTTGGCTTTAAATTAAGCAGTTAATGTGTATAATAATGTTAATATTTAATAACTCAAAAATTTATGGCCAGAGGCGATAAACAAAAAAGGGAAAAAAAGAAACCTAAACAAAATAAGGGTAAGAAGAAATAATTCGCATTTCAGATTTCAGATTTCGCATTCCCATTTTGCATTTAGCATTTGGCAATTTTTTGTACGACTAAATATCTTATTGCAATTAAATGCAAAAATTAAAAATGCTAATTTAGAATACGAAATCCGAATTGCGAAATGCGAAATTACCCAAGTAGTTCCTTCACCACCTTATTCACCATCCCTCCATCAGCCTTTCCTTTTACCTTACCCATAACAGCGCCCATCACTTTACCGAATTCCGCAGGGGTCGCGTTCATTTGCTTAATGGTTTCTTTGGCGATTTTTTTAACCTCATTTTCGCTCATCTGAGCAGGAAGGTATTTTTCGATTATCTTTATTTCATCCAATTCTTTCTGGGCGCTTGCCTTGTTTCCGCCTTTCTCAAAGCCTTCCGAGGCCTCTTTGCGCTGTTTTATGCCGCGTTTAATAAGGTCAATTACGACTTCATCCGTAGCCTTCATGTCTTTACCGCTGACTTCGTATTTCATAATGTCGGCTTTGACCATGCGAAGTGTGCTGGTTTTAAGCTCGTCGCGGGCTTTCATAGAAGCGGTTAAATCGGCGATTATTTGGTCTTTTAACATTAGATTTAAGATTATTCATCCTTCGTAGTATGCCTTTTGGCTTTGGCTATTCTCCGTAGCCCTACGAGGATTTAAAATAATTACTACGGAGAATGGAAAGATTTAAGATTTATGTGCTGACTTTCAACTTACAACGCAATTTGAGCCCCTTACAACTTTCAACTTACAACTAATTATTATAAAATTTACATCTCAAATACGCTCAGCAGCCGCGCAGTTTTCTTGCCTTATCCAATCTATCAAAAGCAGAGATGTAAGCGGCCATGCGCATTGTACATTTATGTTCCTGCATGAAATCAAGAATTCGCACCAAAGCCTCTATCATCACGCGTTTCAGTTTTGCCTGAACTTCTTCCAAAGGCCAGTAATACTGCACATGGTTCTGCAGCCATTCAAAGTATGAAACCGTTACGCCTCCGGAATTGGCCAGAATATCCGGGATAACGACTACACCCTTTTCTTTCAGATGTTCGTCAGCCTCTGAAGTCGTTGGGCCATTTGCGAGTTCGAGGACGATCTTGGCTTTGATGTTTTTCATGTTTTTTTCATTCACCTGGTTCTCCATCGCGGCCAATACGAGCACGTCACAATGTTTTTCCAAAAGCTGTTCATTTGTTACCACCTCGCCCTCATTGCATTTCGTGACAGAACCTTTTTCTTTTTTTATCTTCGCGACAACAAAAGGGTCCATACCTTTTTCGTTATATATACCACCTGTTGAATCGCTTAAACCAATGATAATGAAACCCATGCTATGCAGGATTTCTGCCGAAAAACTGCCAGCATTTCCGAAACCTTGTACAATGACTTTTGTTTTTTCAATCGGCATATTATGCCTTTTCATATATTCCTCAAGAACATACGCACCGCCTTGAGCAGTTGCAGTATCCCTGCCAAGCGAGCCGCCGATTTCAAGAGGTTTGCCTGTTACAACGCCAGGCGTATAACAGTCCTCAAGTTTGCTGAATTCGTCCATGAACCACGCCATTATCTTTGGAGTCGTGTACATATCCGGAGCTGGAATTTCATGTTCAGGGCCGATGATCTGGTAAAACGCCTGTACGTATTTTCGTGTCATCCTCTCAATCTCTTTTTACGACAACTTCTTGGGGTCACAGCAAATACCTCCTTTGCCTCCGCCATAAGGAATGCCCGCAACCGCGCATTTAAAAGTCATTTCAGTCGCAAGCGCTTTAATTTCATCCAGATTTACCGCAGGAAGATAGCGGATACCGCCCTTGAAAGGACCGCGCAGGTCTGAATGCTGTACACGGTAAGCTTCAAAATACTGCATTTTGCCGTCATCCATCCGCACAGGCAATGTGACGACTAAGGTTTTCTGAGGATGCGAAAGTACATCCAGAGTCTCCTGATCAAGCTTCATTATTTTCGCGGCTTTTTGTAAATTGGTAAGTGTGTTTTGAAAGAAATTCATATTTTGAATTTTAAATTTTAAATTACAAATTTTAAATTTTAATTTGGATTGTCAGGTTACATTATAGAATTAAAATTTGTCATTTGTCATTTAAAATTTGTCATTTTAATATTCTAGGTATTCTCTCATTGATCCTCGTCGTCACTTCATAATTAATCGTATGGCTGAGTTCCGCTACCTGTTCCGCAGTAATAGTTTCCTTTCCCTGTTTTCCTATAAGCACAACCTCGTCCTCCAGTTTTACGTCAGGAATATGCGAGATATCGGCCATAACCATGTTCATACACACGCGACCGATAACAGGCGCCTTTTTCCCGCAGATAAGCACATATCCGCGGTTGCTAAGAAGGCGGACAAAGCCGTCGTAATATCCAACAGGCAGGACCGCGATCCTGCCGTTTTTTGGCATTACATATGTACAGCCGTAACCGATTAATGAACCTTTCGTCACATCCTTGATCTGAGCGACAATCGTTTTCCACGTCAAAGCAGGTTTAAGCGTAATATCGATTTTCGCGCGTTTTGTTGCCATCTCTGTTTTATCACTCGGCCACAATCCATAAGCTCCAATCCCGACCCTGACAAAATTAAAATACGCTTCTGGAAGAAGAATCGTCGCCGCGGTATTCGCACAATGGCGGAAATGCGGCGCAAAGCCCTCGGATTCTAAAAGATGAATCGCTTTATTGAACTGTTTTAACTGGTAAAGGGCGTATTGATGTGTAACACGGTCTTCGAGGTTGGCGAAATGCGTTGAGACGCCTTTTAATTCGACATTCGGATGGTGCTTCATAGCCTTTATGAAATCCGGAATATCCTTCATCGCCACACCTTGCCTGTGATTTCCTGTCTCGATTTTGAGATGTATTTTTAGACTTCGATTTTCGCCCTGAACCGTATGGTACAGGGTCGATTTTCGAAGTTCAGTTAGGGTTTCGAGATTATAAACAATCAACTCCACGTCTTTTAACTTCGCCACATCCTCCAGATCCGAAAGGGGAGTATAACCGATGATCAGGATTGGGATTTTAATACCCGCATCCCGTAGTGTCTTTGCTTCATAAAGAGCATTAACGCATAAATAATCCGCTCCGTATCTCTCGAAAACCCGCGCGCATTCGATAAGCCCATGCCCGTACGCGTTTGCCTTTACGCAAGGCGCAAGAACAACATCCTTTCCGATAAGTTTGCGGAATGTCTGAAGATTATGTATGAGCGCTTTTTTTGATATTTCGACCCACGTTAAT